>Ga0315336_1000186_pt1 | contig 246977 bp, 191 predicted proteins | sample ASW5metaG_FD_204512 | JGI IMG/M metagenome (GOLD analysis project Ga0315336, IMG submission 204512) | Ammonia-oxidizing marine archaeal communities from Monterey Bay, California, United States - ASW #5 | ecosystem: Environmental > Aquatic > Marine > Intertidal zone | place: USA: California... | reverse complement strand
GTACATCAAAAGCCACAACGCCGATCCCAAGCCTTTCGCCTGGACCAAAACCGCCGACCAAATCCTCGCCTCCCTCGCCCGCTTCTGTAAGCGAACTTTAGAGACAGGACACTAGCAAACTGTTCACCCGGCCTGAGGCTGACAGGCACTCCCGCTTGTCCTTACGGCGGAAACCGACGGAGCGTCTAGGCCAGCTCCGTCCTGGTCAGTCAGCCTCTACGGGTGGCCGAAAGGCCGAGTTGGGATTCCTCGAGAGCGACGGTCTGCTGCGGAACGATCCCTTTCGACTCCTGCTCTGCCTAGACTAACTGACCCACTACCAAATCAGGCCGTGGCTACGTCCGGCCGCGCGCCGACCCGCTACCATCGAACTATACCGCCATGGACGCTCTTCCCTTCGATCAGGCTCGCGACATCATCTTCAAGAGAGTGCGCGAGCATCTCGCGCCTTCCACTGTTGAGAGCGTTCCTCTGGCCGAGGCGCAGGGCCGCGTGCTGGCTGCCGCCGTCACCGCCGACCGCGGCTATCCTCCCTTCAATCGTTCGGCGCGAGACGGCTTCGCGGTTCGCGCCGCCGACGTCGCCCAAGTACCTACTCGGCTCAAATTGATCGGCGAAACCCGTGCAGGCGAGCCCTCGCGCTTCTCGCTTCAGCCGGGCGAGGCGGTCGAGATCATGACTGGCGCACCCGGCCCGGCCGGCGCCGACGCCGTCGTGATGGTCGAGTACTCGCGCCGTGAGGGCGACGACGTCATCCTCGAGCAGAGCATTGCCGCGGGACGCAATCTGATCCCCTCCGGAAGCGAAGCTGCGCGCGGAGAGACCGTGCTCACGCCCGGCGTCACGCTCGACTATCCCGAGATCGCCGCCGCGGCGATGGTCGGCGCCGCCCAGGTCGAGGTATATCGACGCCCGACCGTGGCCGTCGTCTCGACCGGAGACGAGATCGTTGAATTGGACCGCGCGCCCGAGCCGTTTCAGATCCGCAATTCAAACGCCTGGTCGTTGGCGGCGCAAATTCGCCGGCGCGGCGGCGAGCCGCGGGTGCTGCCGATCGCGCCCGATCGATTCGAGGAGACACGCGAACGCATCGCCGAAGGGCTCGAGGCCGACATGCTGCTGCTCTCGGGCGGCGTCTCGATGGGTAAGTACGATTTGGTGGAGCGGGCGCTGGCCGATCTCGGGGCGGAATTCTTCTTCACTCGCGTACGCATCCAGCCTGGACAGCCGTTGGTCTTCGGCCGGGCCGCGAAGAAGCCGATCTTCGGCCTGCCCGGCAATCCAATCTCGACGATGGTCACCTTCGAAGTTTTCGCCCGGGCGGCGCTCGATCTGCTCGCCGGACGACCTGACTCTCCGCTGCCGTTCGTCGAGGCTCGTCTCGGCGAGGACTTCCGCCACAAACCGGTCCTGACGCGCTTTCTGCCCGCGCGGATCGAGGGCGACTATGGGGAAGCGCTCTTGTATCCGGTAAAATGGCAGGGGTCGGGCGATCTCGTCTCTCTAGCTCGCGCGAGTTGCTTTCTCGTCGCGCCGGAGGGCCGCGAGTCGTGGAGCAGCGGCGAGCCGATGGCGGTGCTCCCGCGCTGAATCCCTTGAGTAAGCTCAGCCACTACGACGAGCAGGGCGCGGTCCGCATGGTCGATGTGGGCGACAAGCCAACGACCCGCCGGACCGCCCGGGCGCATGCCTTCGTCCGCCTATCGCCGGAAGTGATCGCCAAGCTGCCCGAAAACCCCAAGGGTGATCCTTTTGAAGTGGCGCGCATCGCCGGAATCCAAGGCGCGAAACGCACCTCCGATCTGATTCCGCTGTGCCATCCTCTGCCGCTCTCGCACGCCGACGTGGAGATCACCTTGTGCGACGGCGGCGCCGAAATCGTCTCCTCGGCTTCGACCGCGGGAACGACCGGAGTTGAGATGGAGGCGCTCGCTGCTGCGACGACGGCGGCGTTAACGGTCTACGATATGTGTAAGGGGCTCGATAAGTCGATCGAGATCACCGATGTGTACTTGCTGGAAAAGACGGGCGGCAAGAGCGGCGACTTTCACCGCCACACTTCCGCGTCGTCGGGCGTAGACAACCCCTAGGGGCGAACGAAATCTCATGAAATCCTTGACGCTCGCACTCTTGCTTATTCTTGCTCTCCTAGCGCCGTTCGCGGCGGCGCAGACAAGCCTAGGCGACGACGAGGTTCTCACCATCGAAGAGATGCCGCTTTTCGATACCGAGACGACCGTCGTAACAGTACCCGTGACCGTGCTCGACGGCAAGAAGGAATACGTCACGGGCCTGCAGAAAGGAGACTTCAGGGTTTTCGACAACGATATTGAGCAGAAGATTGACTCCTTCGACGTGAGCTTCTTGCCGATCTCGATGGTGATTTGCGTGCAGTCGAGCGAGCGCGTCCGCGGCATCATGGCTGACGTGCGCAAAACGGCGGTTCTTTTCACCGGCTTGGTGCTGGGCGAGTTTGGAGAAGCGGCGATCCTCTCTTTCGACAGCCGCGTCAAGAGACTTCAGGACTTCACCAGCGACCACGAGAAGATCGACAAGGCGCTGAGCAAGATTACGATCGGCTCAAACGCCGTCCGAACGAGCGACGCCGCCTACGAGGCGATCCGGATGCTGACTCGGAGGCCGCCGGAGCACCGTAAGGTGATCGTAATCATCTCCGAGTCGCAGAACAACGGCAGCGAGATCAACATGGGCGAAACGATGCGCACGGCGCAGTTGAACGACGTGATGATCTACTCGATTCGGCTCTCGACGCTCTCGGCGCGGCTGCGCAACATGCCCGATCCGCCGCCGAGCCCGTTCCCGCCGGGGATTTCGCCGATGCCCGCCGTGCCCGGCAGCGTCAACACGCCGACCACGATGCAGCAGGCGAATTTTCAGATGACGCCGAACTTGATTCCGCTCGTGATTGACGCCATCCGCGGCGTGAAGAATCTGATCTTCTCGAACCCGCTCGAAGCGATGGCGAAGGCAACTGGCGCAGTAGACTATTCGCCGCGCACCACGAGCGGCCTGCATGAATCGATTTCCGCCATCGGAGCAGACTTGCGCAGCCAGTATCTGCTCAGCTACACGCCGAGCGATCTGAACGTCGGCGGCATCTTCCACCACCTTCGCGTCGAAGTCCCTTATAAAGGGGCGAGGGTTCGCGCTCGTCCCGGGTACTTCCACGGACCTCGTCCGGTTGTCGAGGGCGATCCAGTGCGCGACGTCGACGCGGCGCGTTAGAGACGCTAGCGCTCCAGTCGCCTTTCTTTTCGTCTGGATCGATTGCCGAGCAAGAATCGGAGTGCGCCGGGCTGACCGGCGGCGTAGTCTGAATCTAGCCGGCATCGAACCGGCGGGCAAAGAGTGGGAGACAGGCTATGAACAGCGCCGTGAACGCGATTCGATCCGGATCCGCTCCTCCGTCAGCCGGCCGTTACCGTGACGAGGCGGCGAAATGGGAAGCTGTCCTGAACCGCGACGAGGCGGCCGACGGCAACTTCTTCTATGCCGTCAGCACAACCGGCGTATACTGCCGCCCATCGTGTGCCGCCCGGACGGCTCGGCGTTCGAATGTGACCTTCCACCGGACTCTCGCCGAGGCCGAGCGCGCCGGTTTCCGGGCATGTAAACGGTGCCGTCCTGACCTTCCGCCGCGCGCGGAACGCGAAGCGGCCTTGGTCACCGAGGCGTGTCGCTCGATCGAGTCGGCCAAAGAGCCGCCTCGCCTTGCGGACCTGGCGGCGCGGGCGGGATTGAGCGCTTTTCATTTTCATCGGGTGTTCAAGCGCGTCGCCGGCGTGACGCCGAAAGCGTACGCCGAGGCCACGCGCCGCGACCGGATGCAGAAGCGGCTGCCGACGGGTTCGTCCGTAACGGAATCGCTCTACGACGCCGGCTTCAGTTCCACGGCGCGCTTTTACGAATCGGCGGCCGAGACGCTTGGTATGAAGCCGTCCGCCTACCGCCGGGGCGGCGAAGGTGAAGACGTGCGGTATGCCGTGCGGCGCTGCTCCTTGGGCCGCGTCCTTGTTGCGGCGACCGAGCGCGGTCTCTGCGCGATTCTGCTCGGAGATGATCCTGAGGAGCTGCTTGCGGAGCTCACGGCTCGTCTTCCCAAGGCAACGATGAGGGCCTCCGATCCAAGCTTCGAAGACTGGGTGGATGAAGCGGTCCGCTTTGTTGACGACCCGGCGCGCCCCGAGGGTCTAGGCCTACCGCTCGATATCCGGGGGACGGCGTTCCAGCGGCGCGTTTGGCAGGCGCTGCGACAGATCCCAGCCGGGCGAACCGCAAGTTACGCCGATGTCGCCAGGAGCCTGGGGCGGCCGGGCGCGGTGCGTGCGGTCGCTGGGGCATGCGCCGCTAACACGCTTGCGGTCGCGATCCCCTGCCATCGTGTGGTGAAATCCGACGGCAGGCTGTCGGGCTATCGTTGGGGCGTTGAGCGCAAGCAGCGGTTGCTCGAACGGGAGCAGGACAGCGATCGAACGGGCTCCTAGCGAAGGTCCTCGACAGGCCGCCATTTCCGACCCTGCGACTCGGCCACGCCCGGATGCGTCACTTGTCCGCGGTAGACGTTGAGGCCCTGGGCCAACTCAACGTCCTCATGCACTGCCTTGTCGGGACCCAAGTCGGCGAGCTTCTCGAGATACGGTAATGTGGCGTTGGTGAGGGCAAAGGTGGATGTGCGGGGCGCCAACGCCGGGATGTTCGGCACGCAATAGTGCAACACGCCGTCGACCTCGTAGATGGGCTCGCTGTGGGAGGTGGTCCGCGAGGTTTCAGCGGACCCGCCCTGGTCAATCGCCACGTCGACAAACACCGCGCCTTGCTTCATCCCAGCAATGGTTGCGCGGCGAATCAGCTTCGGGGCTGAACGTCCCGGCGCGAGCACGGCTCCGATCAGCAGATCGGCCTTTCTTGCCGACTCGTCGATCACCGACGCGTTCGAGGCCAGCGTCCTCAACCGTCCCTGGTAGAGATCGTCGAGCCGCCGCAAGCAGTCCAGATTCTTGTCGATCACGGTAACGCCGGCGCCGGTTCCGAGCGCGACCTTCGCAGCGTTTGAGCCGACGATGCCGCCGCCCAGGACGACGACCTCGGCCGGAGCAACCCCGGGCACGCCCCCCAGCAGCACGCCGCGTCCGCCGTGGCTTTTTTCGAGATACTCGGCGCCGAGCTGAGTCGCGAGCCGGCCGGCGACCTCGCTCATCGGTTCGAGAAGCGGAAGGGCGCCGCTGTCGCGCTGCACGGTCTCGTAGGCGATCGCGGTCACACCCGCCCGCATCAACGCTTCGGTGAGCTCGCGTTCGGGGGCAAGGTGGAGGTAGGTAAACAGCGTTAGCCTCGGGCGGAAAAACCCGACCTCGCTCGGCTGAGGCTCCTTCACCTTGACGATAATCTCAGCCTGGTTCCAGACGTCTACGGCACTGTCGAGCACCACGGCGCCGGCGGCGGCCATCTCCTCGTCTGAGATCGAGCTGCCTTCTCCGGCGCCGCGCTCGACCAACACCTCGTGCCCGTGCTCACGCAGGGCGGAGACTCCCGCCGGCACGAGCGCCACGCGGGTTTCGTGATCTTTGATTTCCTTCGGAACTCCGATGACCATGGGCGCGCCTCTACCTATTTAGATTCATAACGCCCGGCGGCGGTTTCGACAAGATTCTTGGTTGAAAATGATCTCAAAATCGCACCATACGCGCCTTACCGGGTGAGACCGACAGTAAAGGTCCGAAGGAGAACATGCAATGAGAATTCTCAATAAGATCCTCACAATCAGCACCGCCGCGGCTCTGCTGGCGGTCCCTGGAATTCCTGCCGAGACGCGCACCATGAGCGAAGACGATTACCGGATCGCTCGGACGGTCCAGCGCGAGGTAGCGACCCTCTCGAACTACGGAGTCTTTGACAGCGTCAGCTTCACAATCGACAGCGGCGCCGTCGTGCTCAGCGGCCAGGCCTCGCGCCCGACACTCAAGAAGTCCGCCGAGCGCGTCGTGCAAAAGATCGAAGGCGTCCATGCCGTCGAAAACAGAATCGAAGTGCTCCCTAATTCGCGTTTCGACAACGATATCCGAGCGAGAGCTTACGCGGCGATCTACGGCGATGCGTCGCTGAGCCGCTACAACCCTAACCGCGGAACGCCGCTCTGGGTCAGCCCGGCGCGGGTTGCGGCCGGAATCACTAACGATCCTCCGAGGGGACATCACCCGATCCACATCATCGTGAAGAACGGCAACGTCACGCTCGAAGGAGTCGTCGACACCGAGGGCGATAAAAACATGGTCGGCATCCGGGCGAACGGCGTCCACGGAGCCTTCCAGGTGACTAACGACCTGGCCATCGCCGCGACCCAGGCGAGCGCCACCGACTAAGAGCAATTCATTAACAATCCAAGCAAACGCGGCCTCCCTTCGGGGAGGCCGCTTCCTTTTGGCGCCGACACCTTTGAGCACGGCGAGGCTTGAAGAGAGCGCCCCCGTCCGCTACCATTCACCCGATGATCAGATTCGTCGCCTTGCTTGTTCTTGCCTTCGTTTGCGCCGGCCCCGCGGCTGCCGCTCCTCCTCCAGTTCTCGACTGGGAGGAGGTCGGGGCCGAGACGATCGAACGCTTCTCGGCGCTGCTGCGTATCGACACCAGCAATCCACCCGGTAACGAGACCGCCGCGGCGGAGTACATCAAGCGAGTGCTGGAGGCGGAAGGAATTCCCGCCGAGCTCTTTGCCAAGGATCCGTCCCGCGCCAACCTCGTCGCGCGCATTCGCGGAAACGGATCGAAGCGCCCGATTCTCGTGATGGGTCACACCGACGTCGTCGGAGTACAAAAAGAGAACTGGAGCGTCGATCCCTTCGAGGCCGTGCGCAAAGACGGATTCATCTACGGACGCGGCGCGGTCGACGACAAAGACAATCTTGCCGCCGCGTTGATGCTGATGCTGCTGCTCAAGCGCCACGACGTCGATCTCGACCGGGACGTAATCTTCCTGGCCGAGGCGGGCGAGGAAGGCACCACCGGCGTCGGAATAGACTTCATGACGGAAGAACACTGGGACAAAATCGATGCCGAGTACGCACTCGCTGAGGGCGGCGGCATACGCACACGGGACGGGCGAGCGGTCACAGTCCGCATCGCGACAACCGAAAAGGTTCCACGGCGGGTGCGTTTGGTGGCGCGGGGAACCGCCGGGCACGGCTCGGTGCCGCGGCTCGACAACGCGGTTTCACACCTCGCCCAGGCGGTTGCGAAGGCCGCCGCCTGGCAGCCTCCCATGCGGCTCAACGATACGACGCGCGAATACTTCGAGCGCCTTGCGGCGAGCAGCCCGCCCGAAGCAGCGCAGCGCTACAACGGCTTGACCGATCCGACCCGGCGGCCGCGCATCGAGCGCTACTTCGCCGAGCACGAGCCGGGGCACTATTCGGCTCTGCGAACTTCGGTAGTTCCGACAATGCTCAAGGCCGGGTTCCGGCGCAACGTGATTCCATCGGAGGCCGAGGCGACGCTCGACATTCGGGCGCTCCCCGACGAAGACGTCGACGACTTCTACGCGCAGCTTGGGGCGGTGATCAACGACTCGCAGGTCACGATCGTGCCGCTCAGCGGCAATCCGCGTCCGGCGGCCGAGCCGTCGCCAACCAACAGCGAGATGTTCCTAGTGCTCGAGAACGTATCGCGCAAGATGTTCCCGGAAGCGGTGACGTTGCCGATCATGCTGAGTGGAGCGACCGACATGGCGCAGCTTCGTGCGAAGGGCATCCAGGCCTACGGTTTCGGCCCCATGCGCGACGTGCAAACAGTCGGCGGGGCCCACGGCGACGACGAGCGGATCTCTGAAGAGGCCCTAGTGAAGCTCTTGGAATTCTTGTGGAGCGCCGTGATTGAGGTCGCCGCAGCGGACTAGCAGTTGGGCCTGAGAGTATCGTAAGAGCTGAGCTATGAAACGGGCGCCCCTAGCGATCGGCGGAGCGGTCTTCCTGCTGCTGGCCCTGCTGCTGGGCTACGGCGGTTGGCGGCTGCTTGAGAATGAACGCGTCTCCGCCTGCCATGCTTGCGGTCGGCCGCTGGGCGGTCATACGCAGACCGTGGGTATGGTCGACGGCGCGCGAGAGCTCTTCTGCTGTCCCGCCTGTGCGCTTGCGCTGCAACGTCAAACCGAAAGCGAGGTCGAAGTCGTCGAGCTGACCGCACACGACTCGCAGAAGCCGTTGAGTCCCGACGAGGCTTTCCTCGTCGTCGACAGCCGCGTCAACCATTGCCTACGCTCCGAGCCCCATCTCGACGAGCACCGCCAGGTCAGTCGGCTCGATTTCGATCGCTGCTCTCCGAGCGTGCTTTCGTTCTCAAGCGAGTCGGCCGCACGAGCCTTCATTGCCGCGAACGGCGGTAAGTTGATGGACTTCGAGGACATGAAGGAAGCGCTGAGATAAGTCGCCAGGGCCTGCACTTCAAGGAGTCTCCAATGATGAATATCACGCGCCGCACGCTGCTAGCCGCCGCCGCTGCCGGAGCGGCTTCGGCCCAGGTCGCCCGCAAGAACATCGCCATTTCCAGCCAGAACGGCATCGCCTGCTGCAATCGCGTCCGCGAACTGCTCGACGCCGGCGAAGACACGCTCGACGCTGTCGTTGCCGGAGTCAACATCCCCGAGCTAGATCCGGAGGAGAGCGGCGTGGGCTACGGCGGGCTTCCCAATGAGGAGGGCGTGGTCGAGCTCGACGCCTGCGTGATGCACGGGCCGACTCGCCGGGCCGGCTCGGTGGCCTCGATCCAGGGAATCAAGACGCCGTCTAAGATCGCTCAGCTCGTGATGGAGCGTACCGATCACGTGATGATGGCGGGTCCCGGCGCACTGCGCTTTGCCCAAGCGCACGGCTACCGCGAAGACGATCTACTGACCGACAAAGCGCGCCTGGCGTGGCTCGCCTGGAAGGAATCGCAGGGCGGCGACTGGGGCCCGGGTCTCGATGCGCCTCCTGAGGGGCGCCGCGCCGAACGTCTGCTCGAAAGCGTCCCCGGCGCGAAACCCGAGTGGCTGCCATGGGCGCTTGAAGTCGCCCGCCGTCCGATTCTCGGCACGATCAACTGCCTAGCGCTCAACAAGAACGGCGAGATGTCGGGCTGCACTACGACGAGCGGGCTCGCCTGGAAGATCCCGGGACGCGTTGGCGATTCTCCGATCATCGGCGCCGGTCTCTACGTCGACCAAGATGTGGGAGCGGGGGGCTCGACCGGACGCGGCGAGGAGAACATCCGCATCGCCGGCGCGCACACTGTCGTCGAGAACATGCGCCACGGGATGAGCGCGGAAGAGGCATGTCTCGACGCGTTGCGGCGGGTTTCGCGCAACTACAACGACGATAAGCAGCGCCTCTCTTTCGGCCTGTCTTTCTATGGGTTGCGTAAGGACGGCGATTTCGGAGGGGCTACATTGTGGAGCCATTCCGAGGGCAAGAAGCAGCGCACTCGCTTCGTCGTCGCCGACGGCGGTCCCAGCCGTCACGTTGATGCGGCCTATCTCTACGAACGATAGAAACGCGAGCAGTACGGGCGGTCACGGCTAGGGTAATTGCAGGATTGACGCTTCGAGCGCCTGCGATAGAATACCTGCACGTCGGCGACACGTGAATTGCGCGCCGCTTGGAGGTTTTCGATATGTGCTTGCTCCGATTACCTGCCGTTCGATCGGTCGCGGCCCTCGCCGTGTTTTCCGCCGCGGCGATCGCCACGGTCGTGCCGCGCATGTCGCTCGAGGAGGTCGCCGGACGCTCCGAGCGCATCGTTCACGCGCGGGTCGTGCGATCGTGGTCGGGCTGGGACCGCACGAGATCGTTCATTTGGACGCACTATGAGCTGGCGGTTTCGGAGTGGTTGCGCGGCGACGCTGGAGCGAGGTTCGTAGTCAGCGAGCCGGGCGGAGTAGTCGACGGCGTCGGCATGCAGATCGCCGGTACGCCCAAGTTTGACCTAGGCGATGAGATCGTCGTCTTCGCCTACAAGACGCCGATCGAGTATTGGCGCGTGCAAGGCTACACGCAAGGCGCCTACCGCGTTGATGCGGGTCCCGGCGGCTTGAAGATCGTCCGCTCGGCGACCGCCGACGGAATCACGATTCTCGGAGCCGACCCAAGCTCCGCTACGAGCGCCGTGCAGAAGGAGCCGTCGACGCTCTCGGACTTCAAGGCTCGCGTGCGAGTCATCCTCGACGCCCAGGAGGTGAAGTAGCCATGACCCGCAAAGGTTTGTTCTCCGCCGTCCTGGCTTTCGTCGCTTGCGCTGAGCTTGGCGGCTACACCCGTCTGACGACGTCCGCAGGCACTCCCGAGCGTCGCACCGATACGGGTGCGATTCAGTTTTTGGTTAACGATCAGATCCAAGCAGGAATGATGAACTCGCAGGGGCAGACCTGGATTACCGCCGACAGCAACCCGATGGAGGCGCTGCGAGAAGCCGTGGACGCTTGGGCTGCTGTCGAGCACGCGGACCTGACGTTCGCGCCCGTGCAAACGACGTCGCTGGTCGACAACGGCTTCGACGGCCAGCATGTGATCGTGTTCGTCGATACCCCCGAGGCTCGTGCCGCGATTGGCACGGCTTCGGCGGTCACTCGCGGTTTCTTCAATCCCCAGACCGGCATTATTTCGGACACCGACATCCTTTTTAACCCCGACATCATGGTCCAAGGCGAGCCTGCTCCCTTCTCAACGACTGCTACGGAAACGACACGCGACATCCAAGAGATCGCCACGCACGAGCTCGGCCATGCGTTGGGGGCCGGCCACACCCTCGTCGCCGGCGCGACGATGTTCCCCACGGCATCGATCGGAGAGACGATCGGACGCTCGCTCGAAGCCGACGATCTCGCCTTTCCGGCCGAGGTCTATCCGACGGCACAAGTCGATTCGCTGTTTGGGACCATTTCCGGAACCGCGACTCTGACAACCGGCGGACCGTTGCGCGGAGCGTTCGTCGTGGCCGTCGATCCGTCAAGCGGCATCGTCGTCAGCCAGGCCACTTCTCTGGACGACGGCTCCTATTTGATCTCCGGCGTCCCGCCAGGCGTTTATCAAGTCTATGTGGAGCCGCTTAACGGGCCGGTACGAACGTTCGATGTGCGACTCGGCCCGGGCGAATTCACGCTGCCGTTCCAAACGACGTTCTTGGGAGGCAACCTAACTCCCGCGACGGTACAGGTGGGGGCGGGCGCCACAGTCAACGTCGACATCGCAGCCGCGCCGGGCGAATCTGCGGTCGAGATCAGCTTTTTGGGCCAGACGAGCAACGGCGGGTTCGCCTTCGGCGCCGGCGCCGCGGTACTCGACCCCGGGCAGCAAACCGAACTGCTGCTGGTTGGCGACGGATTGGGCGTCTCCGGGCTCGACGTAGAGATCTTGGGCAACGCGGTGGTTCGCAGCGGCCCGCTCGGCACGATTCCGATCTCGGACGGCTCGACCGGAATCATCGTGCCGGTTCAGGTCGTCGCAGGCGCGACGCTCCGGGAAGAGGGCACGGCTCATGGCTTGCCCTCGGACCTGATGGGTACGATCGTCGTAACGACGCCGGGCGGCGCCGCCTCGACTTTTACCGGATCGCTCATCGTGCCCGCCCCCGCCGAGCCAGGGCCGCCGAGGCCCGCCTTCACGCAAGCGGGCGTGGTCAGCGCGGCGAGCTTCCTCCCCGGCGGAGTCGCGCCTGGCGAGATCGTGTCGATCTTCGGGTCCGACATGGGGCCGCTCACCGGCGTGTCGAACGGCGGCTTTGATCCGGATACGGGCGGATTGGGCACAACGCTCGGAGGCGTAACGGTGACTTTCGACGGTCAACCGGCCCCGCTGTTTTTCGTGCGCAACGATCAGATCAATTGTCAGGTTCCGTTCGAGGTGGCCGGAAAAGCAAACACGTCGGCGGTGGTTTCGTTCGTCGGAGCAAGCAGCTCGACGGTGAGCGTGCCAGTGACACCGGTTCATCCAGGACTTTTCGGCGGCTCGGGGCAAGCGATCATCTTGCATCTGGATGATACTGCCAATAGCCCGAGCAATCCGGAGAGCCGCGGCGAGATCGTGATCATCTGGGCCACCGGTCAGGGCGTCGTCAGCCCGCCCGTCGCCACAGGCCAACCCGGACCCGTGCCCCCGAGCCTCGCCTCGAATGTTCGGGTGAATTTCGGAGGCGTGACAGCGACGCCCGACTTTGCGGGAATAGCGCCGTTTTTGGTCGGTTTGCTTCAGGTCAACGTGCGCATACCGGCGAACGCCCCCACTGGCGGAGCTGTGCCGGTTTCCATCTCGGTGCAAGGAGTCTCGAGCCAGCCGGGCACGACCGTCGCGATCGCGCCGTAGCTCGGAGCGGCGGTCGCTATGATGGGCAGTTGATGCTCGGCTGGAATCGATTCGCGGCGGCGGCCGCCCTGGTCGCGGCGCTCGCCTGCGGCGGGCCGTCGACGCCCCCGCCGCCGGTCTTGGGCCAAGCTCCCGCGTTCACGTTGACCGAGCGCGGAGGACGCGAGATCTCGCTCGACGACTTGCTCGGACGCCCCTGGGTGGCGGACTTCGTATTCACGCATTGCGCCGGGCCCTGTCCGCTGCTCTCGACCCGCATGGCCGCCCTGCAGCGCGAGCTAGGGGCCGACACGGACGTTCAGCTCGTCTCTTTCACGGTCGATCCGGAACGCGATACACCCGAGGTCCTCAAGAAATACGCCGAACGCTACAAGGCTGACGCCGAGGGCTGGTGGTTTCTCACCGGCCCCAAGCAAGCGCTCTATACGATGATTCGCGACGGCTTTAAGCTGGCGATCGACGACGGCTCTGCGCTTGAGGACCCCGAACCCGGACCAGGCCTAATCACCCACAGCGTACGGCTCGTCGTGGTCGACCCCAAGGGACGCGTGAGAGCTTACATCGTAGGGACCGAAGAAGGCGCGGTCGAACGCGTGATCGAAATCCTGGACGCCCTGGCTCGAGAATGATCGCCGGAGATCGGCGCGCCGCCCTGGCGCTCGCCGCGATCGTCTTGTTCGCGGGCATTCGTATCGTCGCGCAGTACCCGGTCTTCAGCGCAACGTTCGACGAGCCGGCTCACTTCACCGCCGGCCTCGAAATTCTGCAGCAAGGGAGCTATCGCTCGGAACTGCGCCAACCGCCGCTGGCCCGCCTGCTGCTGGCGATTCCGCCCTACCTCGGCGGAACGCGCGCGGACATGGACCTCCCCTTCTTCGAGCGGGCGGTCGACACGCTTGTAGGGCGCGGCGACTATTGGACGACGCTGACGCTCGCTCGCTCCGCGGCGCTTCCCTTCGCGTTGGGGCTGATCGTGCTGACGTACTTCTGGGGACGGCGTCTGTTCGGCTCGCGGGCGGGTACAGCGGCCGCCGTCGTGGTCAGCGCTTGTCCGCTGTTGCTTGGCCACGGCGCCTTGGCAACTCCCGATTTGCCGGCGACTCTCGGCTTCGCTCTCACCGGGTTTTTCTTTCTGGGTTGGGTTAGGGCCGGCGGTTGGGCAAATGCACTGGCAAGCAGCGTCTGCGCCGTTGTTTCGCTGTCGATGAAGTACTCAGCGATCGGGTTCTTGCCGGCCATGCTCCTCGCGTTCTTGATGGTGCGTTGGGCCGAGGCGGGCGCGGCGGCTTGGACGCCCGAACGGCGCCGAGCTCTCGTTCGCCAGGCGGCAGCGGCCTTGGCGCTTTTCGCTGTGCTCTGTTGGGCCGGATGGGGCTTCGATGTCGGACCGTTGAGCGACCCCGAGAACGTGATCAGCGAGAGCATCGACCGCTATCTGCCGCCGGAGTCGTCGCTACGTCCGACGGCGCTGTACCTGCTTCGCGAGGCCTCTTATCCCGCCCCGGGGCTCTGGGACGGCGTCGCTCTGGCGATGCGGCTTTCGCGGACCGGCGGACACGCGCAGTATTTCTTAGGCGAAGGCAAGATTCGCGGAGGGTGGCCGCACTACTTCCCCGTAGCGATCGCGGTGAAGACGACGTTGCCGCTGCTGGCGCTCTTGCTTTTGGCCACGGCCCGATCGACGGAAGGCGAGGTTCGCTGGAATCTGATCTATCTCGCCGCCGCAGCAGCAGCCGTGCTGGCGGTTGGGCTCAACAGTCGGCTGAACATGGGGCTGCGGCACTTGGCTCTGCTCTATCCGCTATTTGCGATGGCCGCCGGCTCGCTGTTTCGCGAGGACGGGTGGCGTTCTTGCATCACGGGGCGCCTCGCAACGGCTCTTGTCGCGGCGCACTTTGCGGTCTCGCTCGCGGCGCACCCGGACTACATTGCCTTCTTCAACCTTGCGTCGCGCTCCCACGCCGACTATCTCCTGGGCGACAGCAATCTCGACTGGGGGCAGGATCTGGCGCGCTTGAGTCGCGAGCTCCGCGAGCGCGGCGTCGAGCGGCCGTACCTGCGAATCTTCAGCTCCACTCCGCCCGAGGCGCTCGGGATCGCCGACTACCGGACGCTGGAGCCGGGAGAACGGCCAACCGGCTGGATCGCGATTAGTACGACGCCGCTCCAGGGGTACTATTTTCCGGGGGACGAGTCGCGCTACCGCTGGTTGCTTGAGCACGAGCCGGTCGCTCGGATTGGCGCGTCGATTCGGCTCTACCGCATCGACGGAGCCGACTAACGGCTTGAGCTGTACCGCGCCGCGCCTTCGGACCCATTGTTCTGTATACTCAAACCGCTCAGTCGAGACCATTCCATGAAAACGCTGTTCATCCTCCTTCTGACGTGTTCCGTTGCGGCGCTCGCCGAGACGACCATTGACGTCCTCATCGAAAACGATCGCGTCCGTGTCAGGAAGGTGACCGTCTCACCGGACCATTCCACCGGCTTCCACGTGCACGAGATCAATCGGGTCATGCTCTACCTCGACGAGGGCAGACAGTCGACTATCAGCCAAGACGGCCCAACCACCGTTCAGAAATGGGCGGCGGGCGAGCCTCTCTGGAGCCCCGCCACTGGAATGCATCGCGTCGAATTGACTGCTCCTGGACAAGTCTCGATGATTCAGATAGAACTGCGGAGGGAGGGGCCTTCGCAAGCCTCTGCCCTCGGTGATCTCCATCCGCTGAAGGTAGATCCTGAACATTACCAACTGGAGTTCGAAAATGATCAGGTGAGGGTGATCCGCGTCAAGTTTCCGGCCGGCGCGGACGTGCCGCTCCACGAGCATCGGAGCCCTCGCATCGTGACCTACCTAACCGACGCGGACCTCAACGCCTGGGACGAGTCCGGAGCCCTGAGCCGGCATGCCGGCCAGGCCGGGGATGTTTCCTGGGGGGACGACGTCGTCCGTCATCACGAAAAGAATCTGTCGAACGAAGCCTTCGAAGCGGTCGTCGTCGAGTTGAAGCAATAGACATTGTCTGGCAGCCGTGGATGGGCTACCCTGTCCGTGGGAAGGAGGATGAAAATTGTGAAACGAATTCTAATAACAGTCGCTATGTTGCTGGCGGCCTTTTCGGCGCCGCTCTCGGCCGAGACGGTCGAAGGCTACTTGATCGATAAAGCCTGCTCGGCCAAAGTGGTCGAGAAAGGCGCTGAAGCGGCCAAGGCGCACACCAAGGACTGCGCCCTGATGCCCAGTTGCAAGGACAGCGGTTACGGCGTCGTCACCGCGGACGGCAAGTTCCTAAAGTTCGATAAGGACGGCGACGGAATGGCGGCCAAGGTGCTCGGATTCACGAGCAGAAAGGACAAGCTCAAGGTAACCGTCAACGGCGAAGTCAAGGGCGATTCGATCGCCGTCAAAGCCATTCAACTCAGTTAGCGCCTTAACCAGTCTTCTCTTCGCCCGCCCCGCGTGGAGCCCAGCTCCACTGCTCGCGAAAGCATCGGAGCCGCGATGGCGCTGTCGCAGGGCCTCAGCGCTGGTCGCTAATCCCGTATCCCGCTCTGTCTCGCGGACCGGCCGGCTAGGGGGCCGCAACGCCGGGCGGCGGCGGGTTCGTTTCGATCTCTAACTCCAAGCCGCCGACCGTGGACGCGAGCAGGTTGTAGATCCACGCTGCGAAGGCCCCGCCCACGAAACCCATCGCGCCGTAAAAGAGCGGTAGGATGATCACCGCGCCCACGCCGAACAGCAACCCAAAGATTGCTCCCGCGGCTTCCGCGCCTTCAGCCGCCGCCGCACCTATAGCCGCGCCGAACAGGGACACGATAGAAAAGATCACGCCTACGATGAGGCCGAGAGCGCCGTAGATCGCGCCGAGCATCTTAGCGAGAGAGAGTACGCCGATTCGTCGAATTACCATGACGGCTGATAGCCTAGCAGGATTCCCGCGGAACCGTGCAGCGGGGCGACCATTGCCAACCCAGCCATACTGATTCTCAGGCGCTCAAAGCGTTCGCAGGAAGGCGATCAGGGCGGCCTTATCGTCGGGCGAAAGATCAAGCCCGAACTCGTGGCCCTTCACGGCCCGAGTCTCGCCGCCGGGCTCGCGGAAGCCGGTCGGGCGGTAGTCGTCGCGTACGCGCTTCGCGTCGAACCAGTCTTCGAGCGTCATCACAGAACCGTTGTGCTCGAGCGGGCTGCGATACCAGAGGCCTTTCAGCGAAGGAACCTTGTAGTAGCCGGTGCCCTTCTTGGTTTCGAGCGCGGTCCGCGGGTCCGTTCCAATGCTCCGATTCATCACGTTGAAACGCTTGCGGTCTTCGTCGGTCGGCTCAAAGCCCTCGACGGCCATTAATTTGTTGTTGGTGTAGAGCGGAGCCGTGTGGCACGCGCCGCAACGTTCCTTGGCGAAGACCTGTTTGCCCAACGCCGCCTTGCTATCGAAATGGTTCGGGTTGGGGGGCGGTTTGAGTGAGTACAGATAGAGCGTGAGCGCGTAGAGTTGCTCGTCGCTGTAGCGTTTTCCTTTTCCCGGGGCGGAGGTTCGCAGCGGTTCGAAATCGCCGTAGCGCGCATAGCCCATCATGTCTTGGACGAGCGACGAGTAGCGCATCAGGTCGGCTGGACCGCGCTGTCGGACGAGGCCGGTGTGGTCGAGGAAGCGCCGCTCTTCGAGGCCGATCAAGTCGGGAATCTGCGGCGGCACGAACATGCTGGTAAAGCTGCGCGCCGTTGCGCCGGGCGGAATCGACTTGCCGGCGGCGACCAAATCGTCGAGCGACATCGTGCGAGCTTGGCGGTTCAGATCGGCATCAAGCCAGGGCAGCTCGAACTGCAGAGCGAACTGACGGATGCGTTCGAGGATCTTTTCGGGGCCGGCGAAGCGCGCGGCGCCTTCCAACATTCGCGCGCCCTGGCGGTCCGCCGGGTTGTTGGACTGAGCTCCCGGCACAAGGGAACCGTCGGCTAGCACCCGCACGTGGCAGGTGTTGCAGCCCATCGACCCGAGCTCGACCTTGCCCTTTTCGCGAACGACCCAACGCGCGAAGGGAACCGTACCGTCGGCTGCGACGGGCATCCCGGTCTCGCTGTAGAACGCCGGGTCGCGCACCTGATCAGCGCCGAAAAAAACTGGGCCGAACGACGTCGGCGCATTGAAAACCAACTCGCCGGCGGCGACCCAGTCTTCTTTCGTCTTGAGCTTCGCGGCGTCGAAGGCGACCTCGGGTTCGCGCTCGTTCAGCCATTCCCAGTAGCCTTCGGGCGCGCGGTCGGGGTGATAAACGGGGTAGGTGCGATGGAGCACCCGCTCGGGTATGCGGTAGTAGTCGCCCTCGGAAATGTGCTTCGGCGAGTACTCGGCCCGGGCGAGCGGAACCTCTAGCTCGCGAACGGCGGCGGCGGTCCAAGTCTTCGGAATCTCCGGCTGGAAGACCGCCGCCGCCAGTAGGAATGTCGCTAGAGCATGCATGAGACCTGAGTCTGTATTCTAGTGGATGCTTCCGTGAGAAGCATGGCGGGGCGCAAGCAACGAATCAATTGTCCGGGGATGATGGCAGAGCCGAATTAACCGTGCGTCCTTGCCTATTCGCGTGCGCTCGCTCGCGTGCGTGGGAATGAACTAGCGAGTTGCGACCGTGCGTCGGCAACGCTGGCCGGCTCGCTCCTTCTCCGACCGAACGTGGGCGGGCAGTCGTATCGCAAGTCGTTTCGCTCCGCCGGTCCGTGGACTACGAGAAGCCCAACGCGGCGCCGAGTGCTTTCCCCCAGGAGCCGTCGGTGTCTTCGGAGAGTTCCCAACCCATCGCGCCGCCGATGCCCCCGGAGTACTTTAGTTGAAGCGGCTTGATCACTTCGCTAATAAGCTCTGAGGGCGGCAGGTAGCCTTGGGTGGCCTTGTTGAGAGTCATCCCTACGAGGAGTTTGCTGGGGCCGGTGGTCTCGGCGATGCTCTCGTAGTTCGTTATGTCGAGCTCCGGGGTCCCGTCCCACCCCGCGTTGCCGTAGAACTGGTTGTTAATCCAACTGATACTTTCAGAGACGTTGTTCCAGACCTTGACGTAGGGTTCCAGGAGCCAAGTCTTGCCCCAGTACGGCGGCTGAGGCGCGTGCGTTATGAGTGCCTGTCCGGAAGGAAGCTGCTTGGCAAGCTCTTCGGTGAGGCTGCTCAGAAACTTCACCCCGTCGTACGGCGCCCCCGACTCGAAGGCCGCCGTGTCCTCGTAGTCGATGTCGACTCCGTCGAAGCCGCAAGGCTTGACCCAGTTCTCCACCATATCGGTGACCAGGGCAGCGACGGCTTTGGAATAGGCTTCGTACTGTGCGGTCGTGATGCCGAAATTGATCGCCCCGCCGAAGGAGATGAGCACATTCTTGCCGCCATTCTTGAGCGTTCGAATGTTATCAGCCAAGTCGTCGGGGCAGCACCACGCGCCCGAGCCCTTCAGCTTCAGGTCGTCGGTTCCGGTCGGTATCAGAAAGCTGAAGATGATGTCAGTGTAGGGCAGCTTGGCCATTTCTTCGAACGAAAGGCTCGTAGCCCCGTTGAAATACGTCACAAGGCGCGCTGAATTCACACTTGGATTTTTCATCATTGCCTCCGTAGTCAGATATGGTATTTCAGTTTTCTGGATCGATACCGAGAAATTATACACTTAACGGCGTCCGGCGGCGGGTTGGCTCGTGAAAATTGGGTTCGTTTGGTTTTTAGTACTATTTTTGAGACGTGGATTTCGTGACAGTACTAATGGTTCTTTGGTCCTGCATCCAGGCTAGGCGGGAGAGGGCGCGGTTGAAGCGGTGCGTCAAGCGCATTTCATAGCGGGAGAGCCGGGAGAGCGTGTCCCCCCGGCGGGAGTCGCGGACGAGGGCGGCGCCGACTAGAAAGCGAATGTCCTGCGCCGATTCCGGTTCTTCTTCATAGTTTTTGACCCAGGATTCGCGCTCTTCGTCGATGGTGTGATCGAAGAAGGCGGTTTCGAGGCGGGCTGCGCGACCCAGCCTCCATTGGGAGTTTGCGAGTTGGGCGACGAGATCTTGTTCGAGGGTTCCCTCCGGCTGGAAGCGTTCTTGGTAGGACTCGAGCAACTCGATAAACTCCGCCGGGCTTTCTCCGGAGATAACGGCATCGTCGGCGAGCAGGCCGTGTTTCTCGGCGTTGCGGCTGGCGCGGGCTTTACCTTTGGCGCTCTTGGGGCCGCTGGAAGCGGCGGCGTTGCGGCGGTTGGCGGCTTTTTGAGCTTCGCTGGCCATAGTGGTTGAGCCTCTATCGCCAGGGTATCAGGGCGAGTCAAGCGGCCCCATGCGCGGGTGGCGTAGCAGCGGGATCGGGGCTGTCAGTTGTTGCGAGATCGAGCGAAACGCCCGAACTCGATGAAGCGCGTCATTTCAGGATGCAGCGCCAAGCTGAACTTGGCAAATCGCTCTCGCCATTCAACGAGAGCCCGCAACGCTTCGGCCCGTCGCTCGAGACCCAGCATCAAATCACCCGCGTAACGAACGACGATTACATCGCCGTCGGCGTACTGTCTCCGCCAGGCTGCCCGTACCCCTGTCAACGCTTCGCCAACGGCCTCGCGGTCGCCCACGCATGACTCGTGGCCAGGATGGATCGCTACTCCTTTCTGTACGGCTCTTTCATCCGCTCCTTCCCGCCGGTTATTGCTATGTTGGGCTTTCGCCGGCAAAGCAACCCGGCGCGGAACGCTCCTCTAATCGCCCGAGCACGGAGAAGCCTTGCTCCCGGCACTCGTGCCGTCGGGTATTGAGGAAGAAGAGCCGATCGTCGTCAGTGAGAAAACCAGGTTGGCGGTTGTTGCCGTGTTGGGTGATGCGATGGGGTGCGCCGCCCGCCGCCATCCGAGCCTGCCGGGCCATTCGTACCTAGCGGGATAACCTCCAGTTCGGCGATTGTAAGCCGTTGAAAGCATTAAGATTTCCCCAGTTAAGTGACTGGCACCAAACGCTGGCACCAAACGCTGCAATCCGATGGTACAGTGGCGGAACGCTGAGACTCAACTGCGAGGCTCTGCCGCATCTCCTGCCCCGCGTCTCCGGCGGTGGAGGCGGCGGCGTTCCGGCGCCTAGCGGCGATCTCGGCTAAACTGGCGATTAGCAGTCGAGCCTCTACGGGTACGCTAGTAGGCCAGGTCAAGCTAGTTCCAGGCGGTCGGCAGCCTCGGGAACGGCGACTTGCAAGTTATTGCGACATAGAAATTTTGTCAGATTTCTGACTGGCCAACTCTTGGCAGTACTGAATGCGGAACGCTCAACAGGTTTACATAAGCTCGACTTTAGCGGACCTGAGCGAATACCGTGCTGAGGCAATAAAGATCATTCTTGGTTTAGATGCTGTTCCCGTGTCGATTGAAGGCTTCGATGCTCAAGTCGACGACGCCGCTGAAGTGTGTGCGAACGCGGTTCGCAGTTCTGACCTTGTCGTCCTCATTCTTGGACACCGATACGGCGTCATTCCGATCGGATCTAGTGTCAGCTTTGTGGAGCTCGAATTCGATGTAGCTCGCGAATCGAACACTCCAATACTCGCTTTCATAGTCGACGATGACTACGCTTGGCAACGCGCCTTGATCGATTCGGGCGAATCTCTCGAGCGATTGAGGTCGTTTACAGATCGAGTCCAATCAATGGTCGTCGCCGAACGATTCACTTCACCTTCGGATTTGGCGCTGAGGCTTCGCAGGGCATTGTTGAGTTTTCGGCGGACGGATGAGAGTCAGAGAAACCCGCAGAACGCCACAGAATCCGATGTTGCCGAACCCACCGTGGTAACCTCTCCCGTGGAGTTTATGGTGAAGATCGAGGAGCACCTTCAGACGCTGCACGCACGAATGGAGGAAGTACAACTGCGCTTGGATTCGTCTACGGTCAGCCACCAATCTGAGAAGGGCCACCAACGCCACAGCATTAACCCCCCGGCCTTCTTGGGCCCAATGTCGCCCGAGGTTGAAGCAAACGTTTGCTTTGTCGCAATGCCATTCTCAAAAACGTGGTCCGACGCCGTACAAAGCAAGCTGACAGTTATATGCGAGAAATCGGGCTTCACGCCAGTTGTTGCAAACGATATGACTGGGCGATCCATACACAACGACATTTGGGTTGGCATAACGCGTTCGGCCGTCGTAGTTGCTGACATCACCGACGGCAATCCGAACGTCGCCTACGAAATTGGTCTTGCTGACGTTTTGGGCAAGGAAGTCATTCTGCTCTGTCAAGGTGAAAACGTTCCATTTGATTTCCAAGGCCAGCGATTAATAATCTATGAAGACTCAATGAAAGGCGCGGTAAAGCTCGAGGAGGAGCTGACTGCTAGGTTGCGGAGGTTGCGTGTGTAGCCGGCACGCTAAGATCTCCTAGTGGGATGTGTAAATGAATGACAACGACCTTGTTCAGGCCGCAGCGTTTCTAAGGCAGTCTCGACACCGGATGATCGAGCAGATCGAAAAAGTTATCGTGGGTCAAACGGTGGCGGTAGATGCAGTTGTAACTGCATGCTTCGCCGGAGGGCACTGTTTGCTCATCGGCCCGAGCGGCGTCGCGAAAACGTCACTGGTTAATGCGGTTTCGCGCTCGCTAGATCTTACATTTAATCGAATCCAGTTCACAGCCGACCTCATGCCGTCGGACATTTTGGGTTCGAAAGTACTGTTCAAAGACCCAGATGATCGTCGACGCCTGGAGTTTGAAAAGGGCCCGATATTCACAAACCTCTTACTGGCCGACGAAATCAACCGTGCTACGCCGAGAACGCAATCCGCGCTTTTGCAGGCAATGGCAGAACAAAAGGTCAGTTTCGATGGACAGGATTACGAGCTAGAGCCGCCCTTTTGCGTATTCGGCACACAAAACCCCCTCGACGGCGAAGGGACTTACCCTTTGCCAGAAGCCCAGCTTGATCGATTTCTTTTTTCAGTTGACATTCGCTATCCTGAATTCGTGGACGAAATAGAGATCATACGGCGAGCGACTACCCAGCCATCGGTGAGTGTCGAGCCAGTCATGCATCGACTCGATGTGCTGAAATGCATGGCGTTGGTACGGCAAGTCGGCGTAAGTGACATAGTACTCGATTACGTGGCTAGGCTAGTGCGAGCCACCCGACCTGACGACGACGCTGCGCCACGGATGATCCGGCAATACATCAGAACCGGTGGGGGGCCACGTTCAGGCATCGGAATCGTCCGCGCAGCCCAAGCGAGAGCTCTACTTGAGGGACGCTCTTGCGTGGAATCGAGTGACGTCGCGTATGTTGCATCTGCAGTTCTTCAGCATCGATGCGTCATCAACTTCGATGGTCACGCGGAAGGTGTCGATGCTAGCTCAATCGTAGAGGGGCTTCTGCGCTTGGTCTCGCCTTGAAGAGAATGCAAACACGAGTCCGAGCGTACGACCGAACGCCGGACTGGGGCGGCCGATCCGACGGGAATCCGTATTGAGCGCTGATCGGCAATCGCCCGGTTGGCTTGGTGAGGGAAAAGGGAGGGGGAAAAGGGGACGACGCCCGATTTCAGCTTCATGCGTAGGTTAGTGTACCCTCACCGCAGCGATACGGGCTCCGCCGTACATCAGGGTACGGTTAGATTGAGACACTCCTTACGTTAGAAACATCTTATTCAAAAACCGGGCGTTGTCCCCTTTTTTTCTTTTTTTCCTTTTTTTTATGTGATGGTGGACGCCGCCCGCCACCACTTGAGCCTGCCGGGCCACTCGTAGTCAGCAGGATAGCCTCCGGTTCGCCACCTGTAAACCGTTGCCGTAAAAAGGTTTCGCTAGTTAAGTGACTGGCACCCGGAACCGGCACCCGGCATCGGCACCCGGCACCGCTTGAATTCCAGCGGATATTGCGGTATCCAGCGGTTCTCTCTACCACATGTAGTGGTATAATTGACAACTTGATGAGATCGTCGATGGTGTCTGAAGGGAAGCACGCTGGTAGATCACAACCTTTGGCGACGCGATTCCGGATCGCGCTTGCCGTGGTCGTTCTAACGCTCCTACTCGGTTCGCAGGCTCTTGGGGCCGATCTGGCGCTCACCGACATGATTCACGGAGCAACGACGCTCGTCACTTCGCAGTCGAAGTTTGGCGAGGCCCAAGCTACCGGCTTCTTCTGTTCTCGTCAAGGGCCACCACCGGATCCGCGAAAGCAATTTCAGTGGGTTCCAATCAAAGGCATCTGGCTCATCGTGAATCGCCACGCCATCTTCAGGAAGGTGAACGGCGTCGAGATTGAACCTGAACAAATAACGTTCAACGTTCGCAAGGAGGTAAATGGCCGCCTCGAATGGAGCCCTGTTTCATTTTCCAAGGACGAGGTATTCAAAAGGACATTGTTTCATCCCGACAAGAGAGTGGATGTGGCAATAATATCTGTGTTCGATACGCTTGAGGAGCACTTTGGCGGATCGAAGATCTCACTTACTATCACGAGCGGATTAAGGCCTCGCCCCGAGCATGTAACGGTCGAAGTTGGTGACGAGGTTCTCATCATCGGTTATCCCAAAGGTTTCTACGATCAAGCTAACCTGTTTCCCGTGGTGAAGTCAGGGATAATTTCATCGAAGTGGGGTGCCGATTTCGGCGGTCTTCCGCATTTCATGATTGATGCCAAGCTCTTCCCGGGTTCTTCAGGCAGCTTGGTAATATCGAAGCCGACCAACTACAAAATTGTCGATGGCAAGCCACTCTTCTCCAAGTTGAAGAAGTACGCCTTCCTGGGAATCTTCTCTGGTGAGCCTGAACGCTACCGTTCTCCAATACAGTTTCCCGAGTTTGCACTCGTACCCAGGGATACTTGGGATTTAGGAATCGTGTGGTACGGCGGCTTAATCGAATACATCATCGATCAAGGAAAGCGCTACCAGCCCGGCGTGGCGACACACTAACTTCGCACCAATCTCTACTCTTTCATTTCGAACTCAGGCACCGCTTGGAGTGGTCACGGCGGTTGGCTGATATCCATGATAAGTACTAGTCAAGAAAAATCGAGAGGGGCCGCAGTCCTTCCGAGCCGGTTCGGATCGTAAGCGCTGTCAAGACGAAAGTCGGGACGGAAACCCGGACAGGAAACCGTGAAGTAATATAATAGGTGATGGGACAGCCACCTTAACCTATCCTGATGAGGCGGCGCAAGCTGTGATGCCGCTGTCGCCGGGCCTCAACGCTAATTGCGAATCCCTCATCGCGCCTTGCGGCGCGGCTCCGAACCGCTAAACGTCTCCCTTCTTCATCTGCTCGGCTAGATAGTCGCTGGCCCGCCACGACAACGCCAAGATCGTTAGAGTCGGATTCTTCTCTGTCGCTGTTGGGAAGGCCGAGCCGTCGACCACAAAGACATTCTTGACCTCGTGCATTTGGCAACGGTCATTGAGCGCCGAGCGTTTCGGATCCGCGCCCATGCGCACCGTGCCGTGCTCGTGGATGGCTGCGCCCATATTGTCGAGCGTGCCGCGCTTGTAGGGCAGCGGTTCGGCGCCGAGCTCGTGGACGATCTCCTCGACCATGTCGTACATCCGCTCGGCCATCTTGCGCTCGTTCTCGCCGATCTCGTACTCGATGCGCATCGTCGGTACGCCGTAACGGTCGTTGGGCGTTCCTTCGACGGTGATGCGGTTCTTTCGATACGGCAAGACCTCGCCGTACGGGTGGAATTTTAGGATCGACGGATAGCGATTCTTGACGTCCCGCTTATAGTCTGTGCCGAAGCCTTCCAGGCTCTTCGCATAGGGGACGCTCGAGGAGCAGCCGACGCCCCAGAGCTGCATCGAAAAGCCACGCAGATAATCGCGTTTCTGAGTCGGAAGCTCGAAACGCGGCATGTAGATATGCCCGCCTGATATACCGTCGTCGTTCGACGCCGGTTTGCCGAAGAGCTGCGGCGCGTAGGCCTCCACATGGAAGCGGAACTGCTCGACGAGATAACGTCCGATCACGTCGCTGCCGTTGCCGATGCCGTTGGGGTATTGCCGTGACTTCGAGTTGAGCAACAGCCGCGTCGTATCGACGCAAGATGCGCCGACGATGACGCGCTTCGCCGGGATGGTGCGCTCTTCGCCCGTGTTGCGGTCGAAGTATTGCACGCCGCTCGCGAGCCCTTCGTCGTTGACCACGATCCGCCCGACGACGGCGTTTTCGATCAGCTCCAGATTGCCGGTTTCGAGCGCTTGCGGGATGAGATGGTCGGCGGATGCGAAAAAACTGGCCGTGTCGCAGCCCTTACCGCAGGCGCCGCAGTAGTGGCATTTCTGGAAGCCGCGATGGTCGCGAGTGAGCACTGCTCTACGGCCGCCGATGATCGGATAGCCGAGCTTGTTTCCGGCGTCGCGGATGAGCACCTCGCCGCAGCGCGGCGCCGGCGGCGGCATGTGGTTCTTGCTGCCCGGCAAGAACGGGACGTCCTCGTCGCCGCCGCAAACGCCGATCAGCTTTTCGACGTTGTCGTAGTAGGGCGCGATCTCGTCGTAGCGGATTGGCCAGGGAATCTCCCAGCCGTCGACCTCGGGCTCGGAAAAGTTGAGCTGCGAATAGCGCAGCGAAACCCTGCCCCAGATGTTCGTCTTTCCGCCGACGCCCCAGACGCGCTGCAGAGCGAACGGCTTGTCCTCGGGCGTTTGGTAGGGGCTATAGTCTAGCGGGATCTGTTCGAACTGCGGCGGCTGCTTTCCTTCGCGCCGCCATTGGCGCGCTTTCCAAGGAGTCATGTGCGTCCAATAGTCACCGCGGCTGAACTTCGGTCCGGCTTCGAGCATCAGCACTTTGACGCCTTTGCGAGTGAGGTTCCAGGCCGCCAGACCGCCCGATGCGCCGGAGCCGATGACGACAACATCCACGTCTTCGTAAGCCATCAAGCTTGGTGCTCCTCGTGCTCGCAGCCTGGGAACTCGGCTAGGAAAGTGTTGCCCTTGTAGCCGAGCTCCTGGACCAAGCCGATCTCGCTCGAATAGTATCCGTCGACGGTCAGATCCTTGAGCAACGTGAAGATCTCGCGGCGCTCGTCGGAGGCCTCGCTGTAGGCTTGAAGCAGTTCGACGCGGCGGTCGCCGATCATCGAATCGAATCCGTCGGCGGCGATGCGGCGCAGACCGGCCGCGAGCTTGGCCTTGATCTCGGGATGATCTTGCGCCTCTTCGTCGACATATTGAGGGACGCCGGCCTCGGCCGCTCCGGGCGTGTCGGTCGGAGGAATAATCATGTCGACCAGCGCCGTAACGCGGCGGAAGTCGTCGGCGGAGAGGGCGACCGGTTGATAGGGCTCGGCCGCCGACAAGGCGCCAGGCGCCGCAGCGCCCCCGGCGGCAATCGTCACAAGCGCCTCCCGGCGCGTCGGTTTCGCTTCCATGGATTAGACCTGCGAACTATTATAGGAGCGCGCTCCCTTCGAGGCCGCTTTGCTTCGGGACCCGAATTCGCGACAATGGGAGAAGAGCGGCCCCTCGGGGTCGCCCTTTCGCTTTAGGGGTTGATCCGCGTCGATCTCCTTCCACTTGGGCGTGGGAGCGCTTTGCGCTCAACGCTCGAAGTTAGAGCGCAGGTATTGAGAGGAACGGTAGCTGCCGCTGGTCAAGAGATCGGCGGACCGGTAATCGCTCCGGACAAGCACGCGGGAGAGCCAAAACCTTGCCTTCGAACCAAGCAGCACCGAGAGTCGCCTACTTCTCAATGGAGATCGCGTTGGCGCCCGAGATCCCGACCTATTCGGGCGGCCTCGGCGTGTTGGCGGGCGACACGCTACGATCCGCCGCCGACTTGAGCGTGCCGATGGTTGCCGTCTCATTGGCGCATCGCAAAGGCTACTTCACTCAGAAGCTCGATGCCACGGGCGCACAATCCGAGTCCGCCACGGCATGGGAACCGTCCGAATTGCTGCCCGAGCTGAAGCCCCGCGTCTCGGTTGAAATTGAAGACCGCGAGGTTTTCATTCGAGCTTGGCGCTTCGACGTCCAGGGCCTGCTCGGACACGTAATCCCGGTCTATCTGCTCGATACCGACGTTGAAGGAAACAGCGAATTCGACCGCACCGTCACCGATCAGCTTTACGGCGGCGACAGCCACTACCGGCTCTGCCAGGAGCTGGTGCTCGGCATGGGCGGCGCTCGCATGCTGCGCGCACTCGGCCACGGCACTATCGAGAAGTACCACATGAACGAGGGCCACTCGGCCCTGCTCGCGCTCGAGCTACTCGAGGAGGAGATCGACGGGCGGGCGCTCGATACCGTGACGGCGGCCGACATGGACAAAGTCCGAACGCGCTGCGTGTTTACGACGCATACGCCGGTGCCGGCCGGGCACGACCGATTTGAGGGCGATCTCGTACGGCGCGTGCTCGGCGAAGAGCGCTCCTCGGCGCTGCGCCAGGGCGGCTGCTACGAAGACGGTTCGCTGAACATGACCTATCTGGCTCTGCGCGGATCGAGCTACATCAACGGCGTGGCGATGTTGCACGGCGAGGTTTCGCAGGGCATGTTCCCGGCGTTTCCGATCTCGGCGATAACCAACGGGGTGCACGCGACGACCTGGACCGCGCCGCCGTTGGCCGAGCTCTACGACCGCCACATCCCCGAATGGCGGCGCGACAACGTCTATCTACGCTACGCGCTCGGCATCCCGGTCACCGAGATCCGCGCCGCGCACCGTGCCGCCAAGCGAAACCTGCTGGCCAAGGTCAACGAGCGGGGCGGGGCGGCTCTCTCGCCAGACGTGTTCACGATCGGATTCGCGCGGCGCGCCGCGACCTACAAGCGAGCGGATCTGATCTTTTCGAACCCCGAGCGGGTCCGTTGGATCGCCGAGAACGTCGGCCCCTTCCAAGTGATCTACGGCGGTAAGGCGCACCCGGCGGACGACGGCGGCAAGCAGATGATTGAGCGAGTCTTCCGAGCCGCCGAGGCGCTCAAGGACGCCGTCAAGGTGATCTACATCGAGGACTACGACTGGGAGTGGGGGCAGCTCCTGACGAGCGGCGTCGACCTGTGGCTCAACACGCCGCGGCGGCCGCAAGAGGCTTCCGGCACAAGCGGCATGAAGGCCGCGCTCAACGGCGTCCCCAGCCTGAGCATCCTCGACGGCTGGTGGGTCGAAGGCTGCTTGGAAGGAGTCACCGGCTGGTCGATCGGTCACGGCGGCCAGATCGACGAAGATGCCGCCGCCGAAGCCGGCTCGCTCTACGACAAGCTCGAGACGGGAATCTTGCCTCTGTTCTACGGCAGCCGCACCGGTTATGGCGAAGTGATGCGCTCAGCGGTCGCCGTCAACGGCTCGTTTTTCAATACGCGCCGGATGGTTTCGCAATACGTCATCAACGCCTACTTCCCTGGCGCGCCAATTGACGTCCGATTGGCCGAGTAAGCCTTCGGACCTTGGGGCGCGAATCCGGACTTCGCAAAACCTCGACAATCGGCGAGAATGAGTGGGATGCCTTTACGGCTGTTGGTCTCGCTCACCGCGCTCGTCCTGCTGCTCGCCGGTTGCAGCAGCGGATCCGACATCCGCTCGATCACGATCCTACACCTCAACGATCTCCACGCCCGGCTGTTGCCGGACGAAAGGGGCCGCGGCGGTTTCGCCCACGTAGCCTCCGCCGTCGCGCAGGAGAAGAAGAACTCGCCGGGCGCACTCTTGCTTCACGGCGGCGACTTCGTGCAGGGCTCTCCGGTTTCGAGCCTGTTTCGAGGCATGCCGGTCATCGAGATCGCCAACCACATGGGCTTCGACGTCCATACGCTCGGCAATCATGAGTTCGACTACGGCTGGCAGCGCACTCGCGAGTTCGTCGCCGCCGGCGAGTTCGCCACCGTCAGCGCCAACGTCCTGAACGAAGCAGGCGAACTGCTCACGCCCGAGCCCTACGTCATCCGCGAGATCAACGGGGTGAAGGTCGGCGTTATCGGCATGGTCACCGAGCGCCTTGCTGATCTGACCCGCGCCGAGCTGCGCGGGCCGTGGCATGCCGCGCCGGTCGTCGAGACCGTGCGCCGCTACGCCCAAGAGCTTGAGCCGCAAGTCGACTTGATTGTGATGCTGGCGCACTGCTTCAACGACGAAGACGATCGCGTTTTGGCCGAAGTCCCCGAGGTGGGCCTGGTCGTCGGCGGCCACAACCACGGCGGCCACGGCGACATCAAAGAGGTCGACGGACGACTCGGCGTCAAGGTACGCGCCTGGGGCCGTGAGCTCGGACGGCTCGATCTCAAGTACGATCGCCTCGCCAAGAAGACGGTCGGGTACGACTGGCGAGCGATACCCGTCAACGCCACGTCGTACCCCGCCGACCCCGAGGTCGAGAAGCTCGTCGCCCATTGGGAGGGACAGGTTTCCGAGCTGGTCGACGTGCCGATCGGCAGGGCCGATCGTACCCTCGGCAAGCGCGATCTGCAACCGATGATCGAGCAAGTGATGCGCGAGGCGGTAGGCGCAGACCTGGCCCATATGAACGCCGGCGGAATTCGGGCCGCGCTGCCCCAGGGTGAGTTGCTCAAGCGGCACGTTTGGAACGTCCTGCCGTTCGGCAACCTCCTGGCCTACGGACGGCTGCGCGGCAGCGAGCTGCCGAGGGAGCTGCGATCTCAGCCGGGCATCGAGCCCAACCGCGAATACGTCGTCGCGACGAATGACTTCACCGCCGAGAAATGGGCCGAGGGGGGAATTCTCTTGGCGGAGCGCGCCGGACTCGTCCGGGACGCCATGATTGCTTGGATTGAGCGCGCGCAGCGGCTGCCGTAGGTCGACCGAGGTCCGTCCCTTTCCGAGGCCCCCCGTGCAGCGCGTCGTCGTTCTCGCACAAGTTGTGCGCCAGTACGGCAAGGACGACCGGCAGGCGGCGCACTAGCCACGTTCAGGAGTTGCCGGGTCTGTGCCGAACTGTCAATAATTGGGGCTTGTCGGACTGCGTGGGTCTCGTTCGCTCAAGGTCGGCTAGGCCCGGCTGCGAGCACAACATAGCCCGACTGGACAGTTTATGGCACGTTACGGCGCGATCGATATCGGCAGCAACTCCATCCGGATGCAAGCGGCCGAGCTGAGCGGCGACGGTCCTCCTCAGATCGTTGCCGAAGATCGTGAAGTCACCCGGCTCGGTGAATCAGTCTTCCGGGAAGGGAAAGTAAGCCCGGAGGCGTTGGACCTTTCTTGCCGCGTCCTGGAGCGCATGGCGGAGACGCTGCGCCGTGAGAAAGTCGCGGCATTCCGCGCCGTTGCGACCAGCGCGATCCGAGATGCGCGAAACCAGAAAGAGTTTCTAGACCGCGCCTGGCAAGCCCTGGGCGGCATTCCCGTCGAGATCATTTCCGGGCAGGAAGAAGCGCGGCTGATTCACCTGGGCGTGCGTGCCGAGTGGGCCGACTGCGGCGACAACATTGTGATTGTCGACATCGGAGGCGGCAGCGCGGAGATCATTGAAAGCATCGGCGGTGAAGTCAGCACGGCTTACTCCAAGCCGTTGGGAGCGGTTAGGCTCACTGCGCTGTTCTTTCGCTCCGACCCGCCGACCGCGAGCGAGCTGCTGCAGTTCAAAGACTACGTCCATGAGAAACTCGCCTCGGTCCCCTCCGAGGTAGGCTCCCGCCCCTACAACCGAGTCATCGCCACGGCCGCGACAGCAGCGGCCGCCGTGCGTGGGGTTCACCGTATGCCGACCTCCGAGAGAGAGGCGACCGATCGCCTAAGCGCATCAACGGCACAGGTGCGCGAGCTGTTCGAAAATCTGTCCAGCCGAAGTCTGCGCGAAAGGCAGGCTTATCCAGGCATTGGCTCGAAGAGAGCGGAGATTGTCATCGCAGGTTGCGGCGCCTTGGCGCTCATTCTGGAGCGACTCGGCGCTGAGTCGGTGCACTATTCCTCGGCGGGAGTCCGCGACGGCATGATCGCGGACCTTGACCAGCGGCGGGTCGCCGCGGAAGGGGCGCGACTTCAAGCCGATCAGCGCCGGACGGTTCGCGAAATGGCCCGACGCTACGGCGTATCGATGCCTCATGCGGACCAAGCGGCGAAGCTCGTCTCCCAGCTCTTCGATGAGCTTGAGCCGCTCCATCGCTTGGAACCGAACTATGGGCGCCTACTGGAAGCGTCCGCCTATCTCCACGACATCGGCCACTTCGTCAGCGATAGCCGCCATCACCGACACTCTTACTATCTGGTCGAGCACTCGGACTTACCGGGCTTCACCGATCGCGAGCGCCTCTTTATCGCCAATCTGTGTCGCTATCACCGCAAGAACATGCCGCGCTCGAGCCAAGTGAACTACAAAGCTCTCGAGCCCGAGGAGCGCCAGACGCTGTTGACTCTGATTCCTCTGCTGCGGCTGGCTGACAGCTTGGACCGCGCCCACGAACAGCGAGTCGACAGCCTGAAGTGCGCTTGTACCAACGGGGAAGTGCGCCTGGCGCTGAGAACGCACGACAATGCGGAGCTCGAAGAATGGGCGGCGGCGCAACACGCCGAAGTGTTCGAACAGATTTACCAGAAGAGTCTGGTCATCAACACGTCCTAGTCCGCTGATCAGGAGGTTAGCGTGCCTGCGATAGCCAATGAGCTACTTTGACATTCTTGCTGAGAGCCTGGAGGCTAAGCTTCAGGCCGGCGCGATCGGAGAGCCCGTAGCGCTTCGGCTGTACTTACAGTTGAGTGTCGACCATGGCCTCCTACTACCGGCCGGCGCCGGTGGCGTCCGTCTCGCGGAACGTTGGTTCGCGGGCCCAGCGGACATCCTGTACGCCCAGGGCTCTGTCGCCTCCGGCTACATTTCCCTGCTCGTCCGGGCGCGGGGACGGACAGCATTGATCAACGCGGAAGTCATCTGGCCGAGCAAACCCGACGCGTTCGTTCGGCTCTTGCTCGTCGGGAATAACGGCTCGGCGGAATTTGAGGACTCGCCGACAGCGATTGGCCGACAGGCGGACCTCACACTGCCGGACTGGCCGTCTCGTGAGCGAATTCTTGACCAGATCCAGCGCTCGCTCCGACGAAGCGCGGAGCGAGGTTAGAAGCATGGCGGACTACGGAGTGCTCCTCGTCGCCGGAGGAATGACGCACCAGGAGAACTACGGTCCTGGTTTTGCCGCCGATCCCAGAGCGACAATCGTCGCCGTCGCCGATGAACCGGATGTCGACGCGCGTCGCGCGCGCCTCAACGTTCAGTTCGCCGAGGAAATGGGAGTGCCCTATGTCCCGAGCTTGGAAGACGCCCTGGGCTCTCGGACGTCGACCTTGTCTCGGTTTGCTCCGCGTTTGAGCGCCGGGCCCAGGTCGCCGCCCTGTGCGCGGCAGCCGGCAAGCACGTCTACATGGACAAGCCGCTGGCGACGACACGACGCGACGCCTCCGCCCTCGTCGCGGCGGTGGGCCAGGCGGGGGTTCGCAGCCAGATGTTTAGCCAGGTTGGGCAGCCCTATGCCCGGATGGCGAAGCGGATCGTTGATTCCACGGAGCTCGGCGATCTCCAGGCCGTTCACTGCGACCTGATGTTCGCCAAAGGATATCCAGGCAGCGCTGACTTGGGCCGTGTTCGAGAAGAACACTACCCTCCCCGAGGCTTTACTTTCCCCGACGCCAAGCGTGAAATCTGGACCACCGCGGTCTACTCACTAACGCTAATTCGTTGGCTAACGGGACTGAATTTTGAGTCCGTGTTCGCAACGACGGCCAACTACTTCTTCAGCGAGCACCAGAATCGCGATATCGAGGATTTCGGCGCGCTGATGCTGACCCTCGACGGCGGCGTGACGGCCACCCTGACAGCGGCGCGCATCGGGTGGCGAAGCCACAAGGGGAGCGGGCCCAACCTAGTCCGGCTCTTCGGAACCAAAGATTCCGCTCTGATCGACGCGCAGGGACCGAAGTTTACTTTTTCATCCGCTTCGGACGATTGGACCGCGCCGCCTCGAGATCCTCAAGACCCGATGGGCTTTTGGAGGAGTACGCAGAACCGCGCGGCGGTTTCACCCAAACCCGACTGGCACGCCCTGGGATTGGAGAAGCCGTTGTCGGATCAGTCGATGTTCTTGGATGCACTCGACTCGAACGAAGAGGCGCAGGTCAGCGTCGCCGATGGCGCCGCGGCAACGGATGCGCTCCTTGGGGCTTACGAATCTGCTGCAACTAGGGAGGTCGTCCGACTGAACGAGTAGAACTGGGAGAGCCGCCATACCTCTATCCGGCCTTGACAAGCCGTGCAAAACCCGTTGCATCGGGGCAGTGGACCGACTACTCTATCTGTGCCTGAGCGGCCAAGATGGAAGTCCTGGCCAAAACGGAAATCTGGGATAGGAGGGTGTTCGATGGGCAATGTGAGAATCGGCAAGAAATGGCCCCGAAAGACGATCTTTTTTCAGGTCAGCCGGAAAGTCCGTGAGTTGGATACGTCGGGCAACGTACAGCGGTCCATCAACGTATGGCAGAACAACACGTCCCTGAGGTTCGTAAACGCACCCGCGCCGAATCGCATCGTCTTCGTCTTCTCGGTGAGAAGCGCGGCCACCGGCCGCTGCAGCAGCCACGTCGGGATGCGAGGGGGCGTGCAGAGAATCCGCTGTGCCCCGCCATTTAGGGTGGGAGGACTGATGCACGAGATCGGCCATGCGATCGGTCTCTACCATGAACACCAGCGCCGGGATCGAGATCGGGTTGTCGATGTTTTCCGGTTCTCGCCGGCGGTCGACTTCGCGAAGAAGCAACCGCCGTGGGCCATGCCGGTCGGTCCCTACGACTGCGCATCGATCATGCACTACCCGCGTAGCCGATTCCAAAAGGTCCGGATGAGCCGCTGTGCAACCGGCAGCTCTAGGGGGCCGTTCACTAGAACAATGGGGCAGAGGAGAGCGCCGAGCAACGGCGACCTCGCGGCGGTGAGGTTCCTGTACAAGTGACACGGGCATCGGGGTGATAGGCGCGTCTGAATTCCAGGAATCAGCGGACTCTAGACCTTCGACTTCAGACCGATGCTCACAGCGGGAGCAAACGCGCCAAGCAGCGTATCGGCCTGGGGAACTCTAGTCTCCGCAGCTCGATCGTCGCCAAGGGGGGCTACGTCGCTATGGATCGACCAGCCGGAGACGCTCCCAAGGCCCGCGACACAAGCAGCGATTTCTGAGTCCCATTGAGTGCTAGCATGGCCGGCTGCCGCTGCCGCCGCCTCGAGTAGCATCACCACATCGGGTTTGTTGTGCCGCCTGGCGTCATCGAGCGGCGTCCAACCCCAACGATCGCGCGGAGCGGGATCGACGCCTTCGTCCAGTAGAAATCGGACAACTTTGGCGTGGCCTTCTGAGGCCGCGAGATGCAACGGGGTCCGGAAGTCGTAGTCGGCGCCGTCGAGACGAGTTCCTCGAGCGACGAGTTGCCGAATGTGCGCCATGTCGCCGATGCTTGCGGCCCAAATCAGCTCGTCAATGTTCTCACTGAAGCTCGGTGTAATGAGAGGCGTGTGCCCAGCTTCGTTCTCGTGCGTTGTACCCCGTCGGCTGCGAGTACAGTCCGCCTTGGTCAAGATCTCGACAACCTCGGCGCGGTGGTGCAGCTCGGCGTCGTCGAGAGGGGTCCGGCCCCAGCGGTCCTTTGGGTTGAGCTCCGCCGCCCCGGCAAGACTCTGCTCGACGAAGAACTCGACAACCTCGGCCTGGCCTTCAGCAGCCGCCAGATGGAGCGGGGTGCGTGAGTCGTAATCCGCGCAGTTGATGTCGGCCCCCTGTTGCTGGCGCCGATGAAGTCCTCCCGTATCGCCTTTGCTGGCAGCCCACACCAGCTCATTGACCTGTCGCGCCTTGCGGCCGACGGCACTCTCCCTGGGGTCGTTCAGTGGAGCTGATCCAGACAGATTGGCGTAGCCATGGAATCCAAAAGAGTCCACGAGCCGCTCGCAGAAGTCGATGCCGCGAACGCTGTTGCCATTTTCATCTAGAGACGGGGACCAGATACAGAAGCCGGCCACGTGAGGAATAACCAGGAGGACCGCCCCAGATACCCCGCTCTTGGCCGGCAGGCCGACGCGGAAGGCAAACTCGCCCGAAAAATCATACATGCCGCAACTGGACATCAGCGAGAGACAACGCTGGACTGTGGCGGTTTCGAATGCGCGTTCGCCCGTTAGCGGACAAACACCGCCGTTCGCCAAAGTAGCGGCGACCACCGCGAAGGTTTCCGCGTTCACTTCGATAGCGCAGCATTGGAAGTAGAAGTCCAGCACGTCGTGGAGGTCCGTGCTTTTCGGAAACACTCCTTTCTCGCGCATGTAGTAGGCCAGTGCAAAGTTGCGGTCCGCGGTCTCCCGCTCCGAGAGGTAGACGGAATTGTCAAAGACCGGGCGTTGCCCTCCAGACAAAGCCGCCCAGCAATCGAGCACCGACTCGAAGCGGCGGCCGGCGTTGCCGCGACCTTCGGTCTCGGCGTCGGCGATCAAGGCGCAGCTCATGATCGCGCCGGCATTGATCATCGGGTTGTGCGGTCGGTTGTCGCGGTCGAGAGTGAGTTCGTTGAAGCTTAGACCGCTCGGCTCGCGGCCGACATGCTGATGAACTCGCTCGGCGCCTGATTGCTCGAGAGCCAAAGCGTAGTTGATCGGCTTGCAAGTCGACTGGACCGTGAAGAAGTCTTTGGAGGAGCCAAACGCGGCTCGTTGCCCGTCCACGGTGCACAGCCCGACTGCGAATCTATCCGCATCCTCGCCCTTGAAATCGAGCTGGGGAATATAGGTCGCCGGTGAGCCGGCGCGATTCTGAGTGACGGACTCGAAGATCTCGCGCAACGCCTTAGTGAAATCAGGGAAGTCTGGGACGACCAGATTGCCCTGCAGGGCCTGCTCAACGAGCAGAACGTTGCGCTTAGTGAACGTCTCGAACTCTTCTTCGCCGAACGAGTCGGAGGCGGCCAAGCCCTGGTAGGTTTCACGCAGACGCGGGTCATCGGCCAGTAGCCCGAGTCGTTCGAGAGACGAGCGCATGCGGCGGTTCGTGACCCGCCCGTCGTTGTCGCTGTCGAGGCTGCGGAATAGCCGGCTCTGGCGGAGATCGCTACGTGTCGGCTGGCTGTGGTCTCGGCTTCGCATGTCTGTCCCTCATCCCTATCAGCGCGAAACAGTACGGTATCCCGACACGTCAGGGGCAGTATTTCTTTGGCTTCCTGCTTGGGCCCGCTTGGGCAGCCTGCCTCGATTGGCATAATGGTCGCTCATGGAACTTGAATTGAACGGGCATGTCGCGGTTGTTACAGGCGGGGCTAGCGGCATTGGCTTGGCGTGTGCTCGTGGTTTGGCTCGCGAAGGGTGCAGCGTCGCTTTGTGGGACGTAGCCCCTCAGGTCCATGACGCGGCGGCGGCGATCGCGGCGGACTTCGGCGGGCGGACGCACGCACTTCAGGTGGACGTTCGCGACTTCGCGGCGGTGGGGACCGCTGTGCGGGAAACGGAAGCCGCGCTCGGGCCGATCTCGCATGTCGTGCATGCGGCTGCGGTTGGGTCGGGGAAATTCGGCTTTCCTTTCACCAATCTTGAGCCGAGCGACTGGCCGGGCGTCCTAGAGGTCAATGTCCTTGGGATGGTGCACGTGGCTCAGGCGATCGCGGCGGGCATGATCGAGCGAAAGGAGGGGACGATGGTGTTTATTGGCTCCGTCGCCGGGCAGATCGGTTCCCAAACGGATCCGCCTTATAGCGCGAGCAAGGCAGCCGGAATCAACTTCGCACAGTGCTTGGCGAAGGATCTTGCCGCTCACAATATCCGCGTCAATATCGTGAACCCCGGCATGGTGCGGACGCCGCTCAACCGGCAGGTCTGGCAGGCGTGGAACGAACAGCAGACCCCTGAGGGGCGTCGATCCTACGATGAGTGGGCGGGAGAGAAGGTGCGCGCGGTCGCGCCGCTGGGCCGTTGGCAGGGGACGGAGGACATCGCGGACATGGTTGCCTTCTTGTCCTCAGCGCGGGCTAATCAGGTTACCGGCCAGAGCATCAACGTCGACGGCGGCCAGGTGATGCACTGGTAACGTACATCTTCAGGCGACGGTCGTCACTAGCTTCTCCGTCTCGGCCTGCGAGGTGCATGTGATCCCGTCCCGGTTGCCCAAAAACAGCGTGTCCAAGCCTGTCCCGTTTCTCCCCTAGGACCGGCACGGTGCGGAACGCCCCCTACAGGTGTGGTTATCGCGACATGAAGGGGCCGCCGCTACTCTATCAGAGAGTTTCCTGACTGTCCCGCTCGGTCCTGTTTCTCCGTCTCGTTTGCGAGGTGCACGTCGGCGGTCCCGGTCGACCCAAGAGTAGCCTGTCCCCTTTGGGTCCAGGGGCCGCCTGTCTTGCGCCTCCGGAGCTGAGTCGCTTCGGACGAGGGAATTATAGGGCCGCGTCGTCCTCTCTAGCTCCCCTCTACTTCTTGTCCGAATCCACTGGAGGAGGCGGGGTCGGAGTCTGCTGAACGGGCACCCTCGGCATCTGTGCCGGCACGCTGCCTCTATCTTCTGAAGGCACTCTCGCCATGGCCGGAGGAACGGCTGCCTCATTCACCTGTCGAACCCGGGATTCCGGACCTTCGGTTGACTTACTCATAGGCTCAATCTTAGCAGCCATCCAAACGTTCGGAACAACGAAGAGCAGTGTTGTCAGCAGGGCAAGGGCGAAGAATAGACCTGCTACTCTGTTCAAGCGTTCAGTGGCGTGGGCGTGAGGATTCTTCTTGTTGAAGGACTCCTCCTTTTCTTCAAGGTAGTACTCGTGCGCCACCTTGAGCTGAAAGTCGTAGGCTCTCCGGCTCACCATGAACGAGCAGAGAGTACAGAGGATGGAACCCACGAAAAGCAGCCAGGATACAAATAGTAGTGGGAGCCCGATGGCCTCAGCCACAGGCACAAGATCCTTCATGAAGGTCAGCGACAGAACGAGCACCCCGCTCGAGAGAGACAGCAACGCGCGATCCAACTCTGCGAAGCTGGCCTGCCGTTCAGCCCACAGTTGCTTTTGGTAGTCGAAGTAGAGCTTCTTGCGCAGCTCGTCGCGGCCGGAATGTGAGCCACCGGGTGAGCCGTCGTTAGCGCTCGGAGTCTACTGTCGACCTCAATTGACCGACCTCTTCGAAGGCGCGGACTCCGAGCGCGGCACGGCTTGCCGCGTCGCCGATTCGCCTTCGCTGCAGCGCTTCCTGGGTTACGGTCTCTGCGGGGCCGCCGGATCACATGACGATTTCGCGAAGGCGGCGACTGCGCTACGGCGCTTGCTCGCCAGCGCGCCGTAGAGAAAGCAAAGGGGACAACGCCCCATCTTAGGGAAGCGGACCGCAGCTACAACTCGGCGAGCATCTCCAGCAGTTGCACCACGATCTGACGGGACGCGCTCTTCTCCACTCGGTTTGTACCGAGCCAGGTTTCATACCCGCCGAGCTCGTGCTGTTCCGGCGTCGGCAGATAGCCCTCGCCGCCGTTGGCCAACTCGATCATGAACGAGCGCGATAGGGGACTCTTCTCTTTGATCTCGAGGCCGATCTCCGTGAATGTCTCGAACGGAGTTGTTGCAATTGCGAAGTCGCCGATACGGAGCGCCTGCAATATTACCGGTACCGAATCCGGCCCGTCTTGCTGGTCGATGGCGCGCTGCGCGTAGGCCTTTGCATTGCGCGGCAGCGCGGCATCGTCTTCGACTCCGAGCCACTTCTTAGACTGTTCGTAGATTTCCGGCGTGGGCTTGCGCCGCTCCAAAGTCAGCTCGCGCTGGGCCATGCCGAGCGTTGGGCTTTCTATCCACTGCGCCTGAGGCCAAGCCCGAGCCGCCGCCGCCGCCACTCGCTCACCGACTTTCCGCATCTGCTCGTAGGGCTCCCTCGGGGTCCTCGGCTGGGTGAAGGCGATGTTGTTGACGTCGCCGCTGGTCCCGTTCGCCATCATGGCGACAAAATCGTTCCCCGCACCGAGTTCGTCGGTGACGCGCCGTGCAAATTCAGCAAAGTAGTCCGCCGAAACGTCGCCCCTGCGGACGCCGCCCACATAGTGCAGCGAGTAGGCTGCCAGTAACGCCAGCGGTTTACCGTCCGCGGACTCGACCGTCAGCATGGCGACCTCTGGATCAGTCGGGCCGGCCGGCTCGATGAGGTCCGGGCTGTTGCGCGGCGGATTCATCTTCACCTTGTCGGTCGTGCCTCCGAACGGGTCAGGGGGAATCGTGCCCTCTGTCATGAACCAGCGACGATTGTTGAGCTCTTCGGGAACACTGGCGGAAGCCCTTCCCAACCGTGCGGGTTGCAGGGCGGCGTGGGCTGCGGCTATGGCCTCGGCGATTCCTTCGCGCAAGAGCTCGCTGTAGCGGACGTTGCGGGCCTCAACATCCGCCGGGAGATTCCAACGGCGTGGCGCAATCTCGGGCGAGGACGGCGGAGCAGAATGGGTATGCGTGGCGGAGATGAGCATGCGCTCCGTCGGGATGCCTGTCCTGGCTGAGGCCCTCTGCTTGGCGTCGTCCAGCGCGGCGCGGCGGATGTAGCAACTGTCGACGACGACGATGGCAAGCGTCGTCGAACCGTCGTCGAGCACCAGCGCACGGGCCGAGAGCGGGTCATGCGCCTGGGTTGCGGGCCGGTAGTCGAAGTTCCCAATGACGGGAACAGGCCACTCCTGCGGCGTAATGTCGGTGATCGCGGCTCCGGCGCGCAGGCCGGGATCTCCCGCTCCGCAACCGTTGAACACGGCCGTAACGAGCAACGTGGATACGAGGATCGGAAATGTTTTCAAGCTGTGTACAGAATACGCCAACTGGGGCGCTCTTAGGCTCCAACCACGTTGACTAGCCGCATCAACTCTTCGTCAGCGGTGTCGTCCGGCACCGAGCAACCCGGCGCCAGAATGAACTTGGCGCCTGCGGCCTGCTGCGCGGCCTGCCACTGACTCTTCATCTCAGACTCGGTGAGGTTGCGAAAAGCGCCTTCGTCGATGCCGCCCATGATGACGCCGTCATAACTTCGCCGAACGTCCTCGATGGGTACGCCTGTGCCGTGAGCGGAGTACTGCACCACGCTTGCATGCCAGCCGGACAGAAAGCGGTCGACGTAGGCTTCGTGTCCGTGTACGTGAAGCGTGTTCAAAGGAGCGTCCGAAATCGCATCGACGATCATCTTGTCGAAGGGCTCGCTGAACTTCTCATACTCCTCGAGCGTCATGATGCCGTCTTGAGCGTTGGCAACCGCCAGAAAGACTCCCGAGGCTCCGGCCGCGACCGCGTGCTTCGCGTGGTTCGCTTGAGACTTGGCGATCACCTCCAGAGCGTCGAGCAGCTTCTGAGGATCTTCTTCCTTGAGCTTCAGGACCTCTTCCGGCGACGAGATCTTTCCGGCCTGGTTCCAGGGATTGAATATCGTTTCGATGAAGTGATAGTCCCCCTGCAGGCCGTCTCGAATCAGCTCCAGGGCGCGAATCTCCTCGGGAAACGGATTGTCCACAACCTCCAGCTCATACCAGTTCCCCTCCGATTTGGGATACGGGAAGTCGCTCATTACCTTCACGAGATCCGTTCGGAATTTGTTGTGGAAGTCGAGCGTCGCCTTGGCGTGGCGATCGCCGGGCAGATCTTCCAGTCCGAAATGGTAGTAGGCGGTGAACGGCGGACGATCGACATCCTGACCCGCCAGAGTGCGATCGACCCGCTCTCGACCGGTCAGGCTTGGCGCCGGGGGCGTGCTCGAGCAAGCCGCCGATGCGCTCGCCGCCGCTGCAAGAAGAAATTCTCTTCGGTTCCACATTGCGTTGACTCCGCCCCAATTGTAGGCCATCGGAGAACCTGTGAGTCTTCTCGGGAGGCGACAATCTCGGCGAGAGGCACGGCTCCGAGATCGCCGTAAGAGATCGATCAGCTAGGCGAGACAGCCGTCTCATACCTTCTGTCGCGGTCTTCCCGAAAGTAGCGCGTCCCCCCGTTTGGCTCGGGCGACACGCGCTGCTTGGTTGCCCGCTTAACCTACCCACTCCTTGATCCGAGGCGTCGGCGAGTCACACCGACTGCCAAACCAACTAACCCGACGCCGAGCAGCACGATCGATGAGGGCTCGGGAATGGTCGCGGCGCTCGAAACGTAAGCGAGGCTTCTGAACGTAGTCAGCGTCTGCGGATGGACGGTTCGAGCAAAGCCGTTCGATGGATCGTACGAGTAAACCTCGTTCGTTGCACCGATGCTCCAAAACAGGTTCTTATCGGGGTCGTACGCTAGACCATCAGTAGCCGAGAGAGGCCCATCGAATAACAGCGCCTGCGCCGCCGTCGCCCGGTTGAGGCCGAATAGGTCTCCGGTGCCGACGCCGGAGCCAACCAGTTGGTCATTAAGCGAATCATACGCCAATCCTGCGATGGCACTAGCCAGAGTGCCGACTCGGGTTGACGCCCCGGTGGATGGATTGATTTCGAAAAGACCACCGTTCACGAAAGTCTCCGTCGCGTACAAAACGTTGTTTAGCGAATCGAATGCAAGTCCCTGTAGGTTGAACCCACCGGTGACGCCGATGAAGGATGCAGCGCCCGTGCTTCGATTGATGGTGTATAGGCCGCCAACGCCTACGCTATCGATACCGTACAGGATGTCTGCGTTGGGGTCGTAGGCCAACCCGTTGATTTGAGTGGCGACACCTGACGGCCCAATGATGTTAGGGAATGCCAGCGTATCCGTGTCAATTGTTTGGAGCGTCGAGCCCGCATGTTCTGAGTAGAGCAACCCCCCGTGTGCTTGGCCGGCGCTGATCACAGCCATCGCCAGGAACATTGAACACCGACCTATACCTAAGGTTCGAACTAACATGGTCTTGATCTCCGTTGCACCGGCAGAGGTCGCTGGTAAAGGGTGAGCAACCTGGAGAGTCCTCACCTTCGCTTTACCGAGCCAAGTGTATAGTCCAGAGGATCCGAAAGGAAGGCTCAGGGGACACTTAACGGTTAAGAGTGGACTTGCCGGCCAGGGGGTCGGGCAGTCTCATCTTGCGCCTGAGCACATCGAATCGAGGGTCATCCCAGAGATGCTCGAAGCCAAAGCCGACCGTAGTTAGTCGCAGTGCCGGTTCGCGGCGCTGGTAGCATCGTTCGAGGTGCTCGAAGGCCTCGTCCTTCCGCCCTACGCCGATCGCTGCCAGCGCTGACCCAAAGCTAGAACTGAGCCCTTCTTCTTGAGCGCGGCTCACTTCCTCATACAACTCACGCGCTCTTTGCTGCCGTCCGCTGCGACCTGCGAGATACGCCAACAAGGCCTCAATCATTGGGTTTTTCTCGAGTTCATAAGCCTTGTTCATGTCTAGCCAAGCTTCTTCGTGCCGACCCATCCGATCCAGGGTGAACGCGCGGTAGTCATAGAGAGCATAGAAAGCAGGGTGAAGTTCTATCGCCGACGTGAGCAACTCAAACGCTTCGTCGCATCTACCGGATACATAGAGCGCGAACCCGGTTTCGGCGACAGTTACGACGGAGAGTGGATCCAATTCCCGGGCCAACCGCATTTCACTGACGGCTTCATCAAACCTTCGTTGTGGAATCAAGACCAACTGCGCGAAAGTATGGTGCGCGAAGGACGAATTGGGCGCCAGGCGAATTGCTTCGCGATACGCTGCCTCAGCCTGATCCCATCGGTGCTCGAAGGCCGCCAGAACGAGTCCTAGGGCCGTTTGAGCCTCACTGGTCTTGGGAGCGTTCGCGACGGCATCGTCGGCCGCACGTCGCGCTTCTTGGGCAGCTTCGATTGAGTCCAAGACACCGTTGTTCGCGAGCGCAAACCAAGCCCAGGCAAGACCTGCGTGCGCGGGACCATTCTTGGGATCAATCTGAACAGCCCGCTGAAAACAGTCTCTGGCCCGTGAGAGGCCATCGGCCGTCCACGAGAAGAAGCCGTGCCATCCTTCGAGATAGGCATGATACGACATCGCGTTTTCTGTGCCGGGCTCTCTAATCCGGACCAGTTCGTCCTCACTCAGTGACATTTGCAGATTCTCGACCACCTTCTTAGCGATGTCCGCCTGGAGTTTCGATAGGTCTTCGTTCTCCCTCTCGAACGTCTCGGCCCATATCAGCTCGTTTCTTACGGAATCGATGAGTTGGACTTCCACCTGGACTCGTGTACCGGCCTGTTTTACGGAGCCGTCGAGCAAGTGCGACGCGTTAAGCGCCTCCGCAGCCTTTCGATAGTCCACTGGACGAACGGCGAACACGGATGAGGACGCCCTAGCCAATACGTGCATGGATTGTGAGTTCGAGAGGTTGGCTATCACGGCCCCGCTGATCCCGGCGGCCAGGTATTCCTGCCCGACCGGCGGGTCGCCGGTCGCGAAAGGAAGCACGGCTATCGTGGGACGAGATGCCGCGGCGACCCAGTCACCTTGATCGTTTCCGCTCAAGGTGATTCTAGGGACGTAGGCTCCTTCAGGTATCTGGATTAGAATATCGTCAGAGCCGCCCTCACCGTCGTAGTAGTCCTTTAGCCTCGACCTGAGGTTGTTGGCTTGAACCCGTACGATCGCGTCGAGCCTCGGATCATAGTCCTCGGGCCGACCGAAGACATCGACTCCGAGCGTGTACTCCTTGAGGACAAGGTGCTGTTGCTCAAGAGATCGCTCCACTACGTACCGGAGCAAGCTTCGCAGTTGGCCACTGCGCCGAAACCCAGTGGACAAACCAATTCGGTCGACCTGGTCCATGACTCTCAAGAACTCGGAGTCTTTCTGCCCAGGCGCCATGATCGGCTCCCATCCTAACCGATCGAGCGACAATTGACGATGAGATGCCGCGCTCGCTGGTTCAGTGTGACTCGCAATCGGAGACTCTCGACAGGCAGGCACGGCGATGACCGGCCACTGGCAGGGCTGGGGGGCTTGAGGAGGACGGGACTCTTTCCGCGACGAAAATCACACCCGGTCGATCGCTAACGATGCGCCCTCAGTCGCCAGCGGACTCAATCGGCTGTAGACCCACCGGCTCTTTCGCTCGCGAGCGCTCGGCCCACCCTTCGAGGGTGTAGTACACGACCGGGATTACGACCAAGGTGATCAGCGTCGAGCTGGTCAAGCCGCCGACCACCACGCGGGCCATCGGCGCTTGCAACTCGCCGCCCTCGCCCAGGCCGAGCGACATCGGCAGCAGACCCAGCACGGTCGTAATGGTTGTCATCAGAATCGGTCGCAGCCGTCGACCGCCCGCCGTGAGAACCGCCTCTCGCAGATCGTAGCCGTGCTCGCGGCGCAGCAGGTTGATGTAGTCGACCAGAACGATCGCGTTGTTGACCACGATGCCGACGAGCACGATCACGCCCAAGAAGCCCTGCATGTTGAACGTCGTATCCGTCAGCAGCAGGATGGAGGCCACGCCGACGAACGCCAGCGGAATCGAGAAGAGGATGATGAACGGATCGCGGATCGACTCGAACTGCGAGGCCATCACCATGTAGACCAGGATGAGCGCGAGAATGGCGGCGAAGGTGAGCTCTCGGAAGGCCTCCTGCTGTTCTTCGTACTCGCCGCCGAAGCGGTACTCGTAGTCGGGGGGCCAACTCAACGCCTGCAGCCGGGCGTCTAGATCTTCGACGATGCTTCCGAGGTCGCGGTCGCCGATCACGCCGTTGACGACGATAATGCGCTGTTGATCCGCGCGGGTAATCTCGAACGGCCCTTCTCGGCGGCTGAGAGTCACGACGCTCGACGCCGGGATGGTGCTGCCGTCGGGCAAGAACAGCGGCACGCGGCCTACCTGAGTTGTATCCAACCGGTCCGACTCCTGTAGACGGACTACGATTTCGTACTCGTCGCCTTGATCGCGGTACATCGAGGCGCGGGTGCCGCCGATCGCGGTTTCGAGCGTATCTGCGACTTCCGCGACAGCCAGCCCCATGCTGTTCGCCTTCTCGCGGTCGACCGAGACGACCATTTCAGGCGTACCAGGCCGGCGGCTCATCTGCGCGCTCACGACGCCGTCGACATCGAGCATCGCCTTGCGGACCTCTTCCGCCATCACTTTGGACGTTTCCAATTCGTGTCCGCGAATCTCAACCGTCAGGCGATCATCTCCGAACCCGTTGCCGCCGCGGCGGCGGAGCGCTCCGCGAATGCGGGTTTGGATGATCATTCCCGGTCCGACGCTCAGCATTGGGCGTAACGCGGCCGCGATCTCGCCGGCTGAGCGGTCGCGCAGTTCCTGGTCGATCAGCTCGATCCGGATCTCTCCTTCGTTGGTGCCTTCGGCGCGCCAACTGCTGTTGCTGCCGGCCTCCGACATGAGGTTGTCGACCTCGGGCACGTTGTCACGGATGATCTGTTCGAGCTGCCTGACGACCTCGCCGGTGACTTCGACGCGGGTGCCGGGCTCAAGCTCAACATTGACGCGGATGCTGCCCTCGTCGAGCTCGGGCTCGAGTTCCACGCCGATTAGGGGCCAAACGTAGACGGCTCCGGCAAAGAGTAGAGCCGCAGTCCCACCTACGGCGGCGCGATGGTTAAGCGCTCCTCCCAGCACGGCCCGATAGCCGGTGGAGAGCCCGTCGAGGAAGCGCGTAATCGGCGCAAAAACCTTCGACGAACCTACACGCAAGAAGCGCGAACTGAGCATGGGCACGACAGTGATCGCGATCAGCAGCGAAGAGAGCAAGGCGAACGAGACGACCCAGGCGAGCTGCTGAAAGGTCTGACCGGCGATGCCGCCGATAAAGAGCACGGGGACGAAAACGGCGATCGTGGTCAAGGTCGAGGCCGTAATGGCCATGGAGACTTCGCGACTGCCCACGATGGCCGCTTGTACTCGGTCGAGCCCCTCTTCGCGGTGTCGGAAGATGTTCTCGAGCACCACGATAGCGTTGTCTACGAGCATGCCCACGCCCAACGCTAGGCCCCCGAACGAGACGGTGTTCAGGGTAAAGCCGTTGAAGTACATCAAGGCGAAGGTCGAGATGACCGAGATGGGGATAGCGACCCCGATGATCAGGGTGCTGGTCAGGCTGCGCAAGAAGAACAGGAGCACGACCACGGCCAGGCCCGCGCCCACCAAGGTCGCCGCCTGCACGTTGTTGATGGCGTCGCGGATGAACTCCGCTTGGTCCCAAGGCGCGGTTAGACTGACTTGTGGGTAGCTGCGGTTGATGGCGGCCATCTCCGCGCGCGCGGCGTTCGAAACGTCGACCGTATTGGCGCCGGACTGCTTGTAGATGAACATCCGGACGGCTGGCTTGCCGTCGACGCTGACGAGGTAGCGGACGTCCTCGTGCGAGTCTTCGACGGTCGCAATGTCGCGCATGTAAATCTTGACGCCGTTGCGGTTGGCCACCGCTACTTTAAGGATCTCGTTGACGCTCGAGAACTCTCCCTCAGTCCGCACTAGGACTTCGTAGCGGCCTTCGCTGACGGGACCGACGGGGCGGTTGAGGTTCTCGCTGCGCAGCGTCTGGACGACCTGAGCTACGGAAAGGTCGAGGGCGCGGAGCTTCTTGAGCGAGAGGTTGATGTGGATCTGTCGGCGCAGTCCTCCGCTAACCGAAGTGGCGGCGACTCCCGGGGCGCGCTCGAGCCGATACTGAAGGTTCTTCTCGGCGAAGTGCCGCAGCTCCTTCGCGTCCATCTCGGCCGAGGATACGGTCAGAAACAGGACCGGGTATTGCGATACGTCGTACTTATAGAGCGTCGGTGGATCAATCTCGTCGGGCAAGTTGGTGCGGCGCCGGTCTATGCGGGTGCGTAGCTCGGCAGCGGCTTCGTCAAGATCGGTCCCGTAGGCGAACTCGACTCTTACGCTGGAGCGTCCCTCTGAGGAGGAGGAGGTGATCTCTTCGACGCCTGGCGCCGAGGCGAGCGCCTGCTCGAGCGGCCGCGCCACAAGCGTTTCCATCTCCTGGGGAGCGACGCCCTCGTAGCCGACATTGACGCTGAGTGTCGGGTACTCCGTCTCCGGCATGAGATCGACCGGAATCTTGACGAAAGCGATCGCCCCGAGCAAGACCGCGATGAAGCAGGCCATCAGCACCGTGACGGGCCGTTTGATTGAGAATTCCGGAAAGCTCATGGCACACCCCTACTTGGCCAGTATGGCGCTGAACGATCGCCTTCGGTTACGGTTTCCGGAAGCCCGTAGACCAGGATTATTCGTGGGGACGGGTCTGCCCAGGAGCCTCGCCCCAAGAGCCGACTCGTAGGACCCCTGGTTCCTCAAGCAGGTTCTTGCGCGGCTGGTGGGCCGTTAATCAGGGCGCCGTCAACTAGTCCGGCGGGGGATGAACCGTTTGGCGATCCCCCCGCGTCATGATCTAGACAACAAAGAGATCTTCGAGATGGTCGTTGAGTTGATAAGAGAGGAGGGAGACGATGGTTAGATTCATGGTAACGGCCTTGCCCATAGCTTTGGCGCTGTTGGTAGTGTTAGCGCTGGCCGTGTTTGTGCTGGGGCCCATCCAGGCCGCCGAGGAACCCGAGAAGCCGGAGTGGACCTGGACCAAGATACGGCCCCCCTGCGGCAAGATGAGCTCCATTCAGTCGATCGCCATCGACGGGTCGCTGCTCGCGGTCGCCTGTTCGGGCGGTAGCATCCACCTTACTGAGATTCCGCCCAATCCCGGGGGCAAGCTTAGAAGCCGCCAATGAGATATCTACTGCTGCTTCTGTTCGCGGCGTCGGGATCGACTCAAATGGAGCCAGTCACCGCCGTGCTCTCGGATACGCAGCACTAACAAGGCGGCTCGCATATGGTCGACGGGTACGTTGCCTTCGCTTTCCGGGCCGACGGTTCTCGTCGAGCGCCTTGGGCGCGGCAGGCGTACTCGATCGGGTAGCATGTTTCCATGCGAATCGCGCCCCTTGTCTCTACCATGCTCGTCGTAGGATGTTTCTTTTCCGGCTATCTAGGCGCTCAAGGCTCAAAAGAGCAGTCCCCGCGGTACAAGAACCCGATTGTCTTTTGCCGAGCGCACTTGGATGAGAACGGCAAGACGATCAGGCAATCGAAGTTGTGGGTGATGGAGGAAGACGGCTCCGGGCTTCGGCAGTTGACGTTCGGATCGCACTACGACGACCATCCGTCGTTCTACGCCGATCAGGAGCATGTGCTCTTTTCCGAGTTCGCCGGGGAGACGCTCAGCCGCGATACCGAAGCCAAGCTGATCAAGTTGAATATCTATACCGGCGACCGCGAAACCGTTCTAGAGCAGGCGGGGCGCGCACTGCACCACGCGACCATCTCGCCCCTCGGCGACGACCTGATCGTCTACGCCAAAGACACCGCGAAGCGACACTCGGAGTGGTTTCGATTACCTCCCAAGGCGTATGAGCTCAACACCCGCGCGTCGAACGGCGTAGCGGTTTCAGGAGACAGCGTAGTCTTCATGCACGAGAAGAATTCCGGCTACTCGCCGCGGGAGGTTTCGATAGCGCGCATCTACGGGCATGGGCCGGGAGCGAACGTATCGATCTTGACGGACGACGAGAGCTTGCACCGCCGCCCGGCGGTTTCGCCCGACGGTAAGTGGCTCGCTTGGCAAAGCAATGCAGAAGGCGGCGACGATGAAATCTTGCTCGCGCCGATCGATGCAGCGACCAAGCCGCGCAATCTCACTCAGATCCCCGGTAACGACGGTCATCCTTGGTTTTCTAGAGACGGCAAGTGGATCGTTTTCGAATCCGACCGCACGGCCAAGGGACTGGACCGCAATGGCTGCGACGGCAGACGCGGATGCGAGATTTGGAAGGTGAATATCGAGACGGGAAAGCAGACGCAGCTAACGTTTGGCGGAGCGACGTTTGTTGCTAATCGGCCGCGGATGTAACGCGAAGGAGTTGAGCGATGACGTTGATGCACGAGATAGGGGCGATGACTAGCCGCCGCCGGTTCCTGCGTCTCACCGGGTCAGCAGCTCTGGCGGCGGCGTTAGCCCACAAGGCGCCCTCGGCCCGAGCGGACGCCGCGGGAGTGTGGCGCAATCGTAACCCTGACATGGCCTATCGGCGGCTCGGTCGCACTGGATACATGATCTCTGAAGTCATCTGCGGCGGAAATACGATTTCGCCGGTCAATTTCGAGCATGTGAACGCCGCCATCGACATGGGGCTCAACTACCTTGACACGGCCCCGGCTTACGGCAGCGGCGCCAGTGAACAAGGCTACAGCAAGGTACTCAAGGACAAACGTGACCAAGTGTTCTTGGCCACCAAGGTCAGCCTCTGGGCTTCCAACCGCAACGAGCTGTTCCAGAAGATATTCGAGAGCTTGCCCGCGTCGGAGCAACGCAAGCTAAAGAACGACGCACGCGAAGAATTGGAAAAGCGGCACGCCCTGGACGAGAACTATCTGCTGAATTATTTCGCGGGCCAAAGGCCGGCGCTTGAGGCGTCGGCTCTAAGCAATGTGATGGAACGGCGGTTCGGCGACCGGGTCGATCGGCGCAAGGAGTACAAGAGTACGATCATTCGCTCAGTGGAGGAGAGTTTGCAGCGGCTAGGCACTGACCACGTTGATCTCTTGAACTGCCCTCACGGCGCGAACAGCTACGAAGAAGTCACGAGGTTCCCGGAGATCTTCGAAGCGTTCGAAACCTTGAAGACGGCGGGTAAGGTGGCTCATCTGGGCGTTTCTTCTCACAGTGATCCAGCCGGAGTCTTGCAAGGCGCCATCGACGCCAAGGTCTATTCGATGGGGATGGTCGCGTTTAACATTCTGAATCGACCCTACGTCGAACCCGCCTTGGAAAAAGCGCAGCAGGCTGACCTTGGCGTCATTGCGATGAAGGTGGCGCGGCCCATCCACCACGGGCGCAACAACGGGCAGCCCAATGACCCTCGGCGAGTAGCCGTGATCGAGGAAGCCATTCCGGGCAAGCTGAAAACGCCCCTGAAGTGCTATCTCTGGGCGCTGCGGAACTCAAAGATCGCCGCGGTCAATTCGGAGATGAAGAACATCGCCATGGTGCGCGACAATCTACCTCTGGCCGGCCGGGTCAAGGCATAGCGCGCCCTTCCAAAGCTCAGGAGGGGCAGGCCCACTCACTCGTCGCTCCGTCTGCACTGAGCGGGCTCCGGACAGTAGAAGTCCGACGTCCTCCTCCGCTACCTTCACCTCAGCCAAACATCGTAAGGCGAGTCGATCTGAAACTCTTCGACGCCGTAGTCGAGCATGCGGCGCAGGTCGGCCTCTGCAGCCTTCATATGATCGTCCAGATCGTCGTAGTGAAAGATGTTTATCGAGGGTACGACCGGCACGCCTAGCTCTTGCCCCCGAGCGACCTTCTCGCGGGTGAGGTCGCGGCCATGCTCGAAAAGGAAGAAGCGCGCGGCGACGTCCTCGCCGCGGCTAGCCGCTTCCTCGATCGCGTCGAGCGGCATGCCGACGTGGGCCTTGCCGAGGAACCACCGCCGCGACTGCGGCGTGCCGATCACGTAGGCGCTCTTGAGCAGATCGCTCTCGCGTAGGACGCGTTCCATTTCCTCGAAGAACGCCTCGGAGTGCTCCGGCGGTTTCGTGTCGAGCATGAGCCGCAGCCGTCCCTTAGCCAGCGCCGCCAACTCGTGAAACTCGATCGGCCGCGAATCGCCTGGATCCGCGCGCAACTCGGCGATCTCCTCCCATCTCATGTCGGCAAGCAGGCGCGAGTCGCCGTAGAAACGCTGAAAGTCAGGGTCGTGCTGGACGACCAGCTTGCCGTCCTTGCTCTCTCGAACGTCGACTTCGATCATCCAGTAGCCGCGCTCAACGGAAGCTTCGAGAGCGGCCGGACTGTTCTCGGCGTACTCGTCGCCGACCACGCCGCCGCGGTGCGCGATGATTCTTTCTTGCGTTTCAGCTAGGGGTTCAGGAGCAGGGGCCGAGCCGCAGCTCGCGAGAATAAGGAGCGAAACCGCCGTAAGAAAATGCATGATCATATCATCCTGCCGGGCCGGCTCTAGAAGAACAAGTCCTGTTGCGAGGAAGCAACCGGTGTGTGCGACCCGGAGAATAGACTGCTGCGCCGACGGCTTCTCGCTGAAGGCTCAGTCGATATAATGCAGCCGTGAGCCGGCGCGGTCATACGGTGGTCTTGGCGGCAGCATTCGCCTGCGCGATTGCTACGGCAACCGCTGCCGATGCCGACTCCGCCTGGCAAAAGCGCATTGAGGCCGGTCGCTCCTACTGGGCTTTCCAGGCTCCCGAAGACTCGCACCCGCGGCCCTCGAAGTCGAGCTGGGTGCGCACCGACATCGACGCTTTCATCCTCGCCGCGCTACAGGAGAAAGAGCTCACTCCTTCGCCGGAGCTCAACCACGAAAAGTTACTAAGGCGAGTCTATCTCGACCTCACCGGCTTGCCGCCGACGCTCGAAGAAGCCGACACGTTCCTCAACGACGCATCGGCGCGAGCCTACGAAGAACTCGTCGAGCGCCTACTCGCCTCACCGCACTACGGCGAGCGCTGGGCGCTCAAGTGGCTCGACGTCGTGCGCTATGCCGACACCAACGGCTTCGAGGGCGACGCCGACCGCCCCGATGCTTGGCGCTATCGCGACTACGTGGCGGCGTCGTTTAGCGATGACAAGCCCTACGACCGATTCATTCAGGAGCAGATCGCCGGCGACGAGATGTTTCCGGGCGATCCTGCGGCGCTGATCGCCCTAGGCTTTAACCGCGCCGGCCCGCGCCACGTGGTCGGCGGTAATCAAGACAAGGAAGAGACGCGCCAGGAGTTGCTGACTGAGATGACGGCCGGCGTAGCCTCTGCCTTCCTCGGCCTGACGGTGCAGTGCGCCCGCTGCCACGACCACAAGTTCGACCCGATCGCGCACGCCGACTACTATCGACTCCAAGCCTTCTTCACTCCCGCTGAGCTGCGTGAACCTACGATCGCCTCCGCCGCCGAGGTGCGCGCCTACGAACAGGCCGAGAAGGCCTACCAAGCTCGTCTAGAGCCGATCAAAGACGAGCTCAAGCAGATAGAAAAGCCCTACTACGATCAAGTACTGGCGGCGAACAAAGCCAAGCTCGAGCCGCACTTCCGCGCCGCGCTCGACGTACCCGAAGAGCGCCGCGACGAGGAGCAGAAGCGCCTAGCCAAAGAAGCCGAAGGCCAGATCAAGCCTCCCTGGTACGACGTGCTTGCGCTGATCCCCGAGGACGTCAAGACGCAACGAGCGGCGATTCGCGCCCGCATGCACGCCCTGGGCTTCGAGAAGCCGCACCCTCCGGCGACCGCATTCTCACTCGGCTCGATGGAAGAGGCGCCTCCGACGCACATTCTCAAGATCGGCGACTACCGCTACAAGCTCGATCGGGTCGAGCCGGGCTTCTTATCGGTGCTCTCAGATTTTGGCATCGAGCTTCCCGCCGGCCCCTCCGGGCTGCGTACGGCGCTGGCGCGCTGGTTGACCGCACCCGAGCATCCGCTCACCGCGCGCGTGATGGCAAACCGTGTTTGGGAGCTGCGCATGGGCCGCGGGCTGGTCCCGGACCCCAACAACTTCGGTCTGCTCGGCGGCGGCCTGAGCCATCCCGAGCTGCTCGACTTCTTGGCGCGCAAGCTCGTCGATTTCGGCTGGAGCATTAAAGCGCTCGACCGCATGATCGTGCTCTCGGCCGTCTATCGCCAGTCCGCTGAGATCGATCCCGAGAAAGCGAAGATCGACGCCGACAACAAGCTCTACTGGCGAGCGAACCGCCTGAGGCTCGAAGGCGAGCACATCCGCGACGGCATTCTAGCCGCCGCCGGAAGGCTCAATCCTACGATCGGCGGACGGCCCGTGCGCATCCCGATCGAACGCGAGATCTACGACCTGATTTTTACCGAGGGCGAACCGGACAATCTCTGGCCGGTCACTCCCGACGAATCGCAGCATCGCCGCCGCAGCATCTACCTGCTCAACAAACGCACCGTGCGGCTGCCCCTGTTGAACAACTTCGACCAACCCGACACCATGACCTCCTGCGCTGTGCGGCCAACCTCGACCCACGCCCTACAGTCGTTGTCGTTGATGAACAGCGGCTTCATTCAAGCGCAATCGCAAGCCTTCGCCGACCGCCTCGAGACCGACTGCGCCTCCGATCGTCAATGTGCAATCAACAAGGCTTATCGCCTCACCTTGGCGCGCCTTCCGACGGCCCGGGAGAGTCGAATGGCCGCGGAGTTTCTTGCCGGCGCCGACGCGCGGCTGTCTGATTTCTGTTTGGCGTTGCTGAACCGCAATGAGTTTGTCTATCGACCCTAGAGCTCCGAGCAGGCGCGATGTGCTGCGCGGCGCCGCCAACGGTTTCGGCGCCCTGGCGCTGCAGGCCCTCTTGGCGAAGCAAAGTCATGCCGCGCCCTCCGTGAATCCGCTTGCCGCCAAGCCGCCGCACTTCGCACCCAAAGCCAAGTCGGTCATCTTCGTCTTCAACGTTGGCGCCCCGAGTTCGATGGATACGTTCGATCCCAAGCCGATGCTCGACAAGCACGCCGGAGAGGCGATGCCAAAGAGCTTTGGACAGGTCGGCGGACAGTTCACCGACGGCACTCAACCGATACTCGGCTCGCCCTGGAAGTCCAAACGCTACGGCCAAAGCGGGCTGCCGGTCTCCGAGCTCTTTCCGAACGTCGCCCGCCACGTCGACGAGATCTGTTTCGTGCGCTCGTTTACGACTCGAAGCATCGTGCATGCCCCTGCCATGTACGAAGTCCACTCAGGAAGGATTCTGGCGACTCACCCGAGCATGGGTGCTTGGGTGACCTATGGGCTGGGCTCGGAGTCCGAAAACTTGCCGGCCTACGTCGTGATGCCGCAGCCCGAAGGAACGCCCGAAGGCGGGACGCCGTGCTGGGGTCCAGGTTTTTTGCCCGCCGTCTATCAAGGGACACTGTTGCGTCCAGGTCCGCGGCCGATCCTGCACCTAGAGCGCCCGGCGGGCATGAGCGCCGAGCGCCAGCGCCGCACGCTCGACCTGCTGCAAGAGATGAACCGCCTCGACGCCGGAGAGCACGACAGCGAAATGGCGGCGCGCATCGCCGGCTACGAGCTGGCGTTTCGAATGCAATCGCACGCTCCCGAGGCGGTCGACCTGGCCAAAGAGAGTGCCGCGACCAAACGCATGTACGGTCTCGAACAAGATCGGTCGCGCGAATTCGGCACACGGATGTTGCTCGCTCGCCGAATGGTCGAGCGCGGCGTACGCTTTGTGCAGATCTACTCCGGCGGCGGACCGATCAGCATGCAGTGGGACGCGCACAAACATCTCAAGGCGAACCACGAGAAGATGGCCGGCCACAGCGACCAACCCCTCGGGGCGCTGCTGACCGACCTCAAGCAGCGCGGTCTGCTGGACGAAACGCTAGTGATTTGGGGCGCGGAGTTCGGGCGTCTGCCGACTTCGGAGAGCGGCAACGGACGCGATCACAACCCTCACGGATTCACGATGTGGTTCGCCGGCGGCGGCGTCAAGGGCGGCCAGACAATCGGCGAGACGGATGACTTCGGCCTGAGAGCGGTAGAGAATCCCTACACCATGCGTGATTTCCACGCCACGATCCTGCACCTGCTCGGCCTCGACCAAAACCAGTTGTGGTATCTCCACAACGGCCGCCACGAGAAGCTGACCGACTTCGGCGGCACGGTCATCGATAAGGTGTTTTCGTAGAAGGGCCGCTGGCTCAAGGCCCGATCGCAATCGCGAGCTTGCGAGTAGCTTGCCCGGCAATCTCAATCTCGAGCTCGACGCTCGCCCCGACCGGCGCATGCTCAGCGACTCGCAGATTAGCCTGAGTGAGACCGACGAAGCCAGGCGCCAAGCCGAGGAACAGTATCTCCGCCGGCTCTCCCCCAATCGCCGCTGTGGCCGAATACGCGACGCGTCCAAGCGGTTCCTGCGACGGCCCCGCCGCGCCGCTCGCGACTGCCGGTTCGGCGTTGCCCTGCCCCGTTAGGTAGACGACGATCACCGACCCGCGCGCCGCTGGATTCGCCGAAGTATTGAGCGCCGTACCCTCATTCAAAACGATCGCTCGGCCTGGCCCGTCGAGTGCGGCGTCGAGCTCAAACAACCCCGGCTGCGATTCGGCGGCGAGGAACGTCTGGGGCGGCGCGTAGCGATTGTCCACCTGCGCCAAGACCTGCGTCAGGGAGTTCGACGGAGCTTCGTAGGGTGTCTGGATGTTCGCTTGTCCCGGGCTCACGAAGTACATCGGTGCGTTCTGGCCGGCAATGCGCAGGGTCAAACCGCCCATCTGCAGCGGCAGCGGCAAGCTTGCCGCTGCCTCGGAATCCGAGGACAGCCCGAGTCCAAAAATGCTGGTGATCACGCCCGGCGCCAGGGCTTGCCCCGGACGGAACGTCGCCCCATGCACGGGCGGCGCGATCCAAGGCCCCGCCGACTCGTCGGCCGCGACCGCTCCAAGGAGGGACGTTTCATCCGAACCAAGCGAATCCGCTGAGGCGACGAATCGAAGCTCGGCCGGATCCGCCGAGTCGAGCGGAGTCCAAGTAGCGGAGTAGCGCCCGCTCCCAAGCCGGGTCAACGCCTGCGAGCCGTCGCCTGTCAACAGGACGATGCCGCCGTCGTCCGCCCGGGCGCCGCAGTTGTCGCGCAGCTCCGCCGCTGCCGTCAGCGGCCGGCCTTCGATTGCCGCAAACCCTTGGGCGGGCCATGTCGGCGCCACGACCATGCTGCTCGCCTGACAAGCCCCGGCCGGAGCGACGATCAACGTCACACTCGCCGCTCGGAACACCCCGCTGAGGCCGGCCAATCCGACTTGCCCGCGATAGAAGCCCGGAGCCAAGCCGCTGGGGTCGGCCGCGACCGAGAGCACCCACGGGCCGGCGGCTGAAGCTGAGCCCAGCTCGGGCGATACGCTGAGCCACTCGCCCCCGTCATCGGTCGAGGCTCCGGCTTGCAACTCGGTCGACTCGGCGGCAGCGACCGTCGCGAGCAGTGTCTGTGGTGGTGGAGTCGCTCCCCCGCTCGAGACGAAGACAAGGCCGCCCGGGTCAAGCTCCAACGCCGTGTCCGACGCACGTTTCTCGAAGACCACCGTGACGTACTGAGGAGAATTGTCGGCCCTGGCCGAGTTGAGCTCCACCAAGCCATGGCGTACGCCAGCCGTCGTTGACTCCGCGTCGGCCCGGATACGTAACCCGCCCGAGGCAGTGCGGTCCGCCTGAAGCCACGCGCCGCCGGTCAGAGTCGTCGCTTCCGCCGTCCAGTCGAGATTGCCTTCTGCGAGGTCGACCACCCGCAACGTGCGCTCCGCGACGCCCTTCGAACCGTGCAGCGTAACACCCGCGCCTCCCGCGGCTGCGACGACCTGTCCCGATTCGAGCACAAGCATCGAAACATGTGTGGACTGCCGCTCGCTCCCGGCCGATACGGCGACGGCGCCCTGGTAGACGCCCGGCGCCAGGCCTCCCGGACTGACGCTCACGCCTACAACACCGGCCCCTAGCCCCACCGTGGGCGCGACGTTCAGCCAATCTTTTCCGCGGTAGCTCTCCGCCTCCGCATTCCAAGTCGGGACCGGGGCTCCAGCGCCAAAACCGATCGAGAGAGGCTGCTCGCGCGGGCCCGCTTCTCCGGGTCGGACCACAAACCGCATCGCGCTCGGCGATGCCGTCAATGTGGCCTCCCTGTCGGCGGCGTTGATCCTCACCGGGATGCGCGCTAGCACCGCAGCGTTCTGTTGTTTTCCGGTAGGGCTCAAGGCCGCCGTCGGCTCGGTCGCTTCGACGAGTATGACCGCCGACAAGCGTACCGGTCGTGGAATCGTGCTGGTCTCCGCTTCGACGATCAGTTGCGCCGGCAGCTTGCCCGAACTGCTCTTGAGTCGCAGCCACGTTATCGTCGGCGGCTGCACGCTTGCTTTCCAATCGAGGCCGTCAAGCTCCGGGCTCGTGATCGAGATGGCCGCACGCTGCGTCTCGGTCGAGCGCGGCGCCATCGTGAGCTCAACCTCGTCCGGCGTCGCGGCGAGAGTGCCTCCAGGTTCAACAACGAGCTCTACCGGTATCGACATCTGAGGAGTGGGCGATCCGCCAGTCTGCGCCAGGACCGAGATCGTCGCAGGATATGTTCCAACCGGCAATTCTTTAGCCCCTTGGAAGCTCAATTCGTGATCGACGTCGGCATCGAGGCTGACGCTGCCGGAAGTAGGGCTGACGCTTAGCCAGGCGGCGTCGGTCGACAGGATGTAGTTGATCGTCCCGCCGCCCGAGTTTCCCATCGTCAGCGTCGCCGGCGCGGGGTCTTGCTTGCCGCGTCGCCCGACGGCCTCGATGCTCCCGGGCGCGATGCTGAAGCTCGGCGGTCCGGCGATCACCGCCGTCACGGGAATATTGCGAGACGGCTCGTTCGGCGCGTTGTGATCGATACTCAGCACGGCTTGGTAGGTTCCCTTGGGCTGTCCGACCAAGTTCGCGGTTACGACGTGCGACGCCGACTGATCGGTCACCGAACCCGACGGCGGATCCACGAACAGCCAACCCATCGGGCCTTGCTGGGGATAGTCGATGCGGAATTGATAGTTGAATCCGCCGTCGCCGGTATTGATCACCTCCAACTCCTGAGTCAGGATTTCGAACCCTCCCGAGGAGTCCTCAAATTGCAGCGCCTGAGGAATCGACAGCGGTATGGGGGCCGGCCCGCCAGCGCTGAGCGTCGCCGAGATCCTCAGCTCTTTGTTGAAGATCGGGTGATCAAAGCCGACGTCCTCGTCCTCAGTGAAGTCAATCAATACCTGTCGCGTTTCGCCGACGGCGAAGGTAGACAGGTCCACTGTCATCGAGATCGCACCCGGCGTCCGGCCCTCCCGCGAGTCAACGCTGACCCACGATACGTTGCCGCCGGTGACGACGAATTTCAGCCCGCTGGGAAAGGTCGTGACCTGGACGCTGACCTTCTGCGATGTCGGCCCGCCCAGCGGCTGAGTGATATTGACGAAGTAGGCCGAAAGAAATAGTCCTTCCTCGGGCTGCGCCTCGGCGGGGATCGAGCCGCCAAGACACACCAAGGCCGCTAGGAGAAGTTGCTGGAAACGTCGCATAGGAAGGGGAAACTGTAAGTGTATCGGTCCGGCGGCGGCCGATCCAAGACGCGGCGAGGCTGCTTGGGAGGTATCGCGTGTTTCGCGGGGCAGCGCTCGAGACTATGGATTCACGGCGTTCGCCTCCCGAGCTGTTGCGCCGAGCGCCGTCCGCCTCGTAGACTCTGGGGGCCGTCATGTCCAACCAGCCCTCTCGTGTCCGCTACAAAGTCGTAGGTTTTGCCGTAGCCCTCGCGGTGGTCACCTACATCGACCGCGTGTCGATTTCTCAAGCCGCGCCGACGATCAGCGATGAGCTGGGCTTGACGAAAATTCAAATGGGGTGGGCGTTCTCGGCCTTTGCCGTCGCCTACGCGCTTTTCCAGGTACCCGGCGGTTGGGCCAGCGACTGGATCGGGCCGCGGCGGGTGCTGACGAGCATCGTGGTCTTGTGGTCCGTCTTCACGGCGGCGACAGGTTGGGCCTGGAACCTGGTCTCGCTCGCCGCGGCTCGGTTTCTTTTCGGCGCCGGTCAGGCCGGCGGGTTTCCCGTCCTCACCAAGTCGTTCACGACCTGGCTGCCCGCCGACGAGCGGGTGCGCGCGCAAGGGATCATGTGGCTGAGCGCGCGCTGGGGCGGCGCCTTCACTCCGCTGCTCGTCGCCGCTCTGATGCAAGTTTTCTCGTGGAGGAGAGCGTTCGAGATTTTCGGAGCGATCGGTCTGATCTGGGCTTGGTTCTTCTGGCGCTGGTACCGCGACAATCCCTACGACCATCCCCAGCCGAACGAGGCGGAGTTGAGCCTGCTCGACGAGGCGTCGCAATCCGCCTCCGGCGACGGCCGCGTCCCGTGGGCGCGCTTCTTTACGTCGCGCACGGTCTGGATGCTTTGGCTTCAGTATTTCTGCCTTTCCTACGGCTGGTATTTCTACATCACTTGGCTGCCGACCTACTTGATCCAGGCGCGCGGGCAGTCGCCCGGCGACGCGGCCTTTCTATCCGGCTTCCCTTTGTTCTTCGGCGGGCTGGGGTCGCTCTTCTGCGGTTTCGCGCTGGCCAGGATTGGGCGCTGGGTGGGCAGCGCCGTTCGAGCGAGACGGGTGATGGCGTCTCTGGGGTGCGCCTCCGCCGGAGTTTTACTGATCGTCTCGGTTCAGATCGAACAGCCGGTTTGGGCGATGCTCGCGATGGGTATGGCCAGCTTCGCCGGCGATCTGGCAATGCCGCCCGGGTGGGGCGCCTGCATGGATGTCGGCGGCAAGTACGCCGGTAGTCTCTCGGCGACGATGAACACCGCCGGAAATATGGCGGGCTGGGTCGCGCCGCCGATGGTGGCCTATGTTCTCGCGGGGACGAACGACAACTGGGCGCCCACGTTCTACCTTTCCGCGGCGGTGTATTTTGTCGGCGCGGCGGCGTGGGCTCTGATCGATCCGGTGACGCGACTCGATCAAAACGCCTAGTTCCGGAAACTGCCGCCCGAGGGCCGTACCGAGCAACAAATCGGACCGCTCACTCGCTTGCGCGGCTCTTGGGCGACTCCGCCGCCAGGTAGCACGGCGCATCGTCTGCCTTCCAACGATCGCCGTATCGGACTCCTTCCGGGAAGAACTCCGCCTGCATCTGCGTCCTGCTCGCCGCGTCGTCGCCCGCTGCATCGGCGACAAACGCCAACGCGAGATCGAGGCCCGCGGAAACCCCGGCCGACGTCCATACATTCCCGTCGCGTACCCAGCGCTCTTCGACGACCTCAACGTCGCCCAACGCTCGCAGCCGATCGAGTGAGCCCCAATGCGTCGTGGCGCGCTTGCCCGCCAGCAGCCCGGCCGCGTGCAGCAAGAAAGCTCCGGTGCAGATCGAAAGGACATGCTCGCAGCCGGCAGCCGAACGGCGAATAAAGTCGATCAGCTCGATGTTGTCGACCTCACGACGTGTTCCCCATCCGCCGGGCGCTACGAGGACGTCAGGCGGCGGACAGTTTTCGAAATCGTACTCCGCGACAATTCCGAGCCCTTTCGCCATCATGACCGGCCCCTTCGTTTCCGCGACGGTATAGCAGTGGACGGCGCCGTCCGCGTGGGCGCGCCAGACATTGAATACTTCCCACGGCCCGGCGAAGTCAAGCTCTTCGGCTTCCGGGAAAAGTAGAAAGGCGACGTTCTTTTGGTCCGTCTTCATCAAGGTCATTATCCAACCCTCACAACCTATGATTCTGCTACCCTGGTCAGCGGCAAAAACAATGAACAGAAGAAACTTTCTCCAGTCCGCATCCGCGCTCGCGGTCGCCGCTCCTGCCTTCGCCCAAGGCGCCGAAAAGACAATTCGCGTCGGCATAATCGGCGCCGGGCGGCGCGCTCGCAACATCTTGCGCTCCATGATCGATTACGAGGGAACTGAGATTGTAGCCGTGAGCGAGGTCTACAAGCCGAACCTCGACCAGATCCTCAAAGTTGTTCCGAACGCCCAGGTCTACCCCGACTTTCGAGACTTGATCGCCGACAAATCGATCGACGCCGTCATCATCGCCTCCCCCGATCACTGGCACCCCTACATGTGCATCGAGGCATGCAAGGCCGGTAAAGACGTCTACGTAGAGAAGCCGATCTCGGTGACCGTCCACGAAGGCCAGATGATGGTCAAGGCGGCGCGGAAGTACAATCGCATCGTCCAGGTCGGGACCCAGCAGCGCTCGGCGCCGCATTTCCAAAAGGCCGCCGACATCGTCCAAAGCGGGCGTCTCGGCAAAGTCACTTTGGTCCGCACCTGGAACTACTCGAACCAGACCCTCAGAGACATCGGCAATCCTCCCGATACGGACCCACCAGCCGATCTCGATTGGAACATGTGGCTGGGCCCAGCGCCGGAGCGGCCCTACAACAAGAATCGCTTCGGCGTGCATCCGCAGCGCTACTCCGACTTCCGCTGGTTCTGGGACTACGCCGGCGGCATGATGACCGATTGGGGCATCCATCTGCTCGATATCGTGCTTTTGGCAATGGACGAACCGGGCCCTCGCGCCGTCTCGACCATGGGCGGCAAGTACGCCATCGGCGACAACCGCGAAACGCCCGACACGATCCAGGCGACCTACGAGTTCCCCAATTTCGTCTGTGTCTACGAAAACCGCATCGCCAACGCCGAGTCGATGTTCGATGAGGGCTACGGCATCCTGTTCCACGGTACGGAGGGCACGCTATTCGTCGACCGCCGGCGCTGGGAGGTCCTTCCCGAGACCAGGGAGATGAGCGGCGAGACGTTGGACCGCATCGGCGCTGCGCGCTCTTCGGCGACCGGAAACTCGACGCGCGATCACTGGATCGACTTCGTCGAGTCGATTCGCAGCCGCGAGCAGCCCGTCTCCGATATCTTGATCGGCCATCGCTCGACCGCAACCGCGCTTCTCGGCAACGTGGCGCTGCGCAGTCGGCAACGCTTCGACTGGGACCCAATCGCCGAGACGACCGAGAACAAAGAGGCACAGAGCTTCTTGCAGCGCGAGCATCGTGCGCCCTGGAAGCTCGAGCTCTGATCTTGGCCAGCCGTAAGTGTATGACGGCTAATGGATTAGGCATGTTTGGAAGCCGCTCGGCGATGTGTCGGTTTTTGAAACCTGTTTGTCGCCGCAGCCGTCTATCAGAACATGGCGACGATGACAGCTACTTTTCCGACAACGATCCCCGCCGACAGCCGTACCCAACGTAAAGTGGCGTACAAGGACACCCCAGAGGCCGATACGGTTCGGCGCTGTCAGAAGGGAGATGATGCGGCATTCCGGGAGATCGTCGAAAAGTACCAAGGTAAGGTGTTCTCAATCATCTACCGGATCGTGCGCAACCGCAACGATTCCGAAGATATCGCGCAGCAGGTCTTCACCAAGATCTACTTTTCGATCAAGGGTTTTGACTTCCGCTCCTCGCTGATCACCTGGGTCTACAAGATCACCGTCAACGAGTGCTACGACTACCTGCGCAAGCGCAAGGTGCGCAAGCTGATTTACGAGTCCGACATGGGCGAGGACGACCAGCGCACGCTCGAAAACTCCGACCGCGTGATTGAGAAGAGCCTGCCGATGGATGAGCAGTCGGCCAAACGCCAGTACCTAATGAAGTTGCTCGGGCGAGTCTCCGAAGAAGAGCGGATGTTGCTGATCCGCAAAGAAGTCGAAGGGTTGACGGTCGACGAGCTTTCCGAACTGACCGGAATCAACGAGAATACAATAAAGGTCAAGTTGTTCCGCGCGCGCCAGAAGCTAGTGAAGGCCGCTGCGAAACTTGACCGGGCGGTTGTTTGACCATGGATCGATATATCCGAGAACGTCTCGAAGAGTATCTCGCGGGCGACTTGGGCGGCCATGAGAGAGCGGACTTCGAGCGTCGTCTCGCCGACGACGCCCGCGCCGCAAAGCTTTTGGATGAGCTTCAGAACAGCGCGCAGCTCTTCGATACCCTGCGCCTCGATGAGAGCGAGGAAGTTGAGCTTGACGGCGGCTTCTATGCCCGCGTCAATCAGCGCATCGAAGCCGAACGCCAAGTGCCGTTTTGGCCGGCGTTCTTGCAGCCGGCAATGGTGCGAAAGCTGGCGTTTGGGACTTTGATGTGGCTCTTTGCTCTCGGCGCGGTGACCTTCTACTCCGACGCCGCGGGCGGAGTAAGGGAGCAACATCTGGCCAACCACATCCTGGCCGAGCAGCCTCCGTCGGAAGACTATTGGGTTCGCATGGGCTCAGACCTGGAGAGCAATCGGAGATCGATGTTCGCCGTGATGATGGCGTCGGGAGAGTAATCATCGTGTCGGAGCCTCGAATCGAAGCCTGCCAAGGGAAGGCTCTGGCTGTCTTGACCGTAGTTTTTGTCGTCGGCGTGGGCTCGGGCGTGCTCGGACACTGGGCGGCGGCGAAGGGCGGCATCGGGAACCACCTTACCTTGACCGCTGACCCTGAAACCGTCGAATTGTTCGCCATCGATCAGCTCCGCGGCGACCTGGATCTCAGCGACGAACAAGTCCAAAGCATCCAGTTCATCCTCGACCAGTCGATCATGAAGGAAGCTGACCTGATGAAGCAGATTCGCGACGAGCGTAAGACGGGTGGAGACGAGATCCGCAACGTCCTCACTTCGGAGCAGCGAAGTCTCTTCGATCAGAGGACGCAGCGCCTCTCGTCACATTGATTTCCGGCGCGATATCCTAGAACGGCAACAAGGCGGACTCGCGAGGGTTCACCTTGTCGCTTTTTTGGACCATGACAATCAAGAACGCAGCTTCGCGAGCCGTATTTCGCGCCGAGAAGATGGGCAAGACGGACTTGCTCGCCGGCGAGCAGCTCTTCGCCGGGCTGAACTGTTTTGAACCGGGCCAAGAACACGCACTTCACGCTCATCCCGGGCAAGACAAACTCTACGTCGTGCTCGAGGGCCAAGGCGAGGCGACGGTCGGCGAGCAGATCGAGCGCGTCGCCGCGGGCGATGTCGTGTTGGCGCGCGACGGCGTATCGCACGCCATGAGCAATCCCGGCCCGGCGCGGCTCGTCGTGATGACCGTGATGGCGCCGCCGCCGCGCAAGAGGACCTGACTATGCGTGGCGCGAGCCTCCAGGCTTGCCGGCTCGCGAGTCATCGCGAAGCAGGGCCTGATCGCCGCCGCCCCGGCCCGCACTCATCCGCTACAATCACAAGCGCACTCCACAGAATCCCGGCTCACCCCGAAACAAGAGAAAACCATCATGATGCGTCGTACCGCGATCCTTACCGCCTTCAGCGCGGCCCTGGTCCTCACTGCAGGCCTACGTGCCGACCACCACAACGAGCAACAATACCTCGAGTTCCGCACCTACCACCTCAGCTCGGCCGCCGAGCTCCCTAAGGTAGACACGTACCTCGACCAAGGGCTTCTGCCGGCGCTCGAGCGGCAGGGCATTGGGCCGGTAGGCGTCTTCACGGAACAGGCGCCGGAGGGGGCTCCCAACGTTTACCTGCTGATCCCCCTGTCTTCCATCGAGCAGTTCTCAGCCATGCAAGGCAAGCTCGACGCCGACGCCGCTTACCAGACGGCCGCGGCGGAATACTTCAATACTCCCCAGAAGGAGCCGCGTTTCTCGCGCATCGAGTCCGAGCTGCTGCTCTCGTTCAAGGCCTTCCCTCGAGCGCATGTCCCGGAACAAAAGAAGCAGGGCAAGCCGCGACTCTTCGAGCTGCGCAGCTACGAGAGCCACTCCGAGAAGATGGGCGCGGTTAAAGTGGAGATGTTCAATTCGGGCGAGGTGCCGATCTTCCTCGACTGCGGCATTCAGCCGGTGTTTATGGGTCGTGTGCTATCCGGCCCGAAGATGCCGAACCTCACTTACATGACGGTCTACTCCGACGAAGATCATCTCAAAGAAGCTTGGTCGAAGTTCGGACCACACCCGGATTGGCAGAAGCTGAAAGCCGTCGAGAAGTACCAGGGCACTGTCTCCAAGATCCACAAGACGCTGCTGACGCCTCGACCTTATTCGGACTTCTAGTCAGCGTACTCGACGTAAGCCGGCGGCCGCGGAAGCGGGGCGGCGCTACGCCTCGCTCGGTTTGCTCATCCGCTCCCAGGTTTTCTGAGCCGTAATGCGTACCGTGCTGTCGTCGCTTCGGAGCTTCGGGAAGATCGCCGCCGCCGCCTCCGCTGTTCCGATCTTGGCGATCGCGACGATCGCGGCGCACTGCCAGTGCTCCTCCTCGCGCTCCAGAACCTGACGGTAGATAGGCCAGGCGCCGTTCGGATTACCTTTCTCAACTTGAGCGTCCGCGTAGCGCAGCAAGCTGTCTGTGAACTCGGTCTTATGCCATTCCGATAGCGCATCGTAATCCGGCAGCCTCAACTCACCGCCGACCCTTCCGCCAATGCGAGCCGCCGCCTTCATCCCCGCCATCGCGAGCGTCGCGTCGGGGGACTTCATGGCCTCGAGACAAGCGCTCATCGCTTCCTCCGCCTGGCGATGTCCCAGTGCGGCCAGGACGCGGGGTTTGAAGTCGTCGTCCGCGTTCGCAAGGGCGCCGAGCAGGGCGTCTTCCGACGTCTTACCGGGGATGCGCTCCAGGCAAAAGACTACTTCCTCTCGCAAGTTCCGGTCGGGCGCCAACTCCGCGATAGCGGGAACGGCATCCACGGTTGCTATCAGCGACAGCTGCCGCAGCGCCATCACCCGCTCAGCCTCCTGCCGCTCGGAACCAAGCAGACTCAGCAACTCTTTCACAACCGCCTGGCGCTTGTCGGACTCGCTGGCCTCAGCGCGGCCCGCGGCCGCCCGCAACGCCAAGGCATCCACCTCCTTTCCGACCGAGTGGACGATGTTGTTCAAAGCTTCGGCGGCCGCCTTTCGGACTCCGGGCTCGTCGGCAAGCAACAGCTCACTCAGCGCCGGGATCACCGCGGGATCCATCTGCTCGGCGATAGACCAAGCGGCGTAGCGCACATCCTCGTCGTCGCTCTGGATCTCTGCGAGGAACTCTTCTGTAGTCGGCATTGCTGTCTTCTCCTCTCCGGCTCGTTCTAGAGATGCCAAGGGCCTCGGCCCGGGCGACTCAGGAGACGGTTGGCTTCCTCGTCGTTCTTAACCCGCTCATTGACGGGGTCCCATTCGAGCTTGCGGCGCAGACGGAAAGAGATATTGCCCAAGATGCACAGCGTCGCCACACGGTGCGCCGATTCGATGTGCATGATTGGTTTCTCCCTCGACCTGATGCAGTCCTCGAAATCCTCGCCGTGACCCGGGCTGTGGTAGGGTTCAACTCCGCCATGAGGAATCTTGTAGTCCTTCGCCTTCTGCTCGGTGTCGGTCGTGTGTCTGTCTCCGTAGGTGACCGTAAGCCTGTCTGAGTCTCCGTGATACACAGCGCCGTAACGGGCTTCAATCTCGGTCGACGGCTCTCCCGGTTGCGCCCAGATCAGAGTCCAGTCGGGGTCCTTGAACTCATAGGTGACCGTCATTTCCTGCGGCGTGTCGTACATCCCGTCGTGGTGCGGCTCGCCCGTCGTTTCTACACTGACCGGCCCGGTATAGTCCGCGTCCATGATCCATTGGGCGATGCTCATCACGTGGGCGCCGCGGTCGCGAATCTGGCCGCCGCCGAAATCGAGCATCCAGCGGAAACGGCCGTGAGTCCGTGTCTCGTTGTATGGCACGTGCCGGGCGGGCCCGATCCAGCGATCGTAGTCGAGCCCATCCGGAGGATCGGAGTCGGGCGTCCAGTCGCCGCGCGGATTCTCGTAGTGCCAACACTTTACTTCTCGTACTCGTCCGATCTGCCCGTTCTGGATGTATTTGCAGGCGCTGTAGGCGGTTTCCTGAGACCTTCCCTGAGAGCCGACCTGCACGACGCGCCCGTAGCGCTCCGTCGCCGTGACCATTGCCCGACCCTCTTCGACGGTTTTCGACGCGGGTTTCTCTACGTAGACGTCCTTTCCGGCCTGGCAGGCCATGATCGTCATCAAGGCGTGCCAGTGGTCCGGGGCGGCGATGAACACGGCGTCGATGTCGCGCTGCTCCAGAAGCCTGCGGAAGTCCTTATAGAGCCGAGGCCTGCCGCCCACCGCGGTAGCCGCTAGGTCGAGGCGGCTGGCATCGATGTCGCAGAGTGCGACCGAGAGCGCGGGGCGCAGAACGCGGTCGCCCGGCCCTCCGAGGTTTTGCCACTGCACGGCGGGCTCATCGAGCTGAGCCAGGGGTCGTAGGAAGCGGCGCCCCCGGCCTCCAATCCCGATGTGACCGAAGTTCAAGCGGTCGCTCGGCGCCGGGCTGGCCAGAACGGAGCTGGGGACAATCGTGAACCCTAGCGACGTCGCTCCGGCTTGCGCCAGGAATTTGCGGCGAGAAGTCTTCGTTTGTATGGTCATGACGATAACGCGGTTCGCTGATGTGGTCCTTGCCGATAGCGAGTTTACACCCTGAAGAGCCTTTACGCACCAGCAGTACCGCCCCAATGGGCGATTTCGCCCGAAGCGCGACGAGCTGAGTGTTAGGAAGGCATGACCATTGCCAAATCGGCGGTATGGTGTTGGAGGCAGTTGGGCAAGAACGGCGCCACGTATCCCGCTGCCGGCACAATACGGGCGCCCGGTGATCTTGGCATCGATGGGGCCGAGTCAACTAGAGCTAACTCGGCGCGAGCCGTCTACTCTTCCACCGCGATCGTCACGTCGGCTCGGCTCGCTACGCCGCCGATCTCAATGATGAGCGGCACCGCGTCGCCTGTCGGCGCGTCGCTCGGGACGCGAACGTTGACCTGATAGACCGCCACAAACTGCGGAGACATGCCCGAAAACAGCACCGGCGCATCTACGCCGCCGATCGTCACCGTCGGCAGCGTGACAGTGCGGCGCTCCATGTCGAGGCTGTTAGAGCCGGGGACGATGGGCGGATTCGTCTCGCCGAGACCAGTAGCGAAGATGATCAACGGCTCGCCGCGCTTGATCGGCTTGCTCCCTTGGAGCGAACCGACCGGCTGCGCCAGCTTTCCGTCCACGTCGAACGCTACTCCGCGGCCCGTGCCGAAGTCGGCGGTGAAGATCGCCGGCGAATGCGCCGCGAGCTCAACCTCGACGGGATTACTCTCGGCTCCGCTGTGCTTGACGACTACCGTAACTGTATTCGCCTGGCTCGTCGAGCCGCCCTCTTCGGTCAACGGAGGTTGGATCGGAGCGTTCGGAAGCTGGATGTTAATCTGCGGCTCCGAGGAGAAGAACAACGGCGCCGGAACGCCGTCAACCTCTGCCGTCACGCCGCCGAGCTCGGTCGGCAACGGAATCGATCCCGCTGCCGCATCCATTCCAGCGGATAGGCCTGTGCCAAAGACCGATACGATCGAGCCCGGCGCGAGCGGCCCAGGCCGAAAGCCCGCGCCGTTGACGATGCCTCCGTCCGGGATCTGAATGTTGATCTGCGGCACTTCGCAGAACTGGGGCGGCGGGGCGCTGAAGATCGGCGGATCGAGCAAGAAGACGAAGAGCGGCAAGAAGGGCAGCAGTTGGTCCTTGCCGGTCTGCGATAGTGGAATGCCTTCAGGCAAGCCGCCTTCAAGCGGCCCCAAAAACACACGTCCCTCGACCATGCCGTCCACGGGACCATTCGGGCAGTCAACGTCGAGCTGGAAGTCGAAGTCGTCGAGCACTCCCGCTCCGGTCACGCCGGGATCACCGACCGCCTCATAGACGAACGTGCCGTCAGGCGCCATAGTCAACAAACCGGGGCACGTGATATCGGGCTTTCCGCCCGAGAAGTCCGACCCGTAGCCTGTCACGCCGCGTAGCCCAAAGCCCGGCGTCGTGTTTGAGTCAACGCACGCGGGCAGGTTAATCGTCGCGTCGAGTCCCTCGGGCTGGATGATCTGGATGACCAGCCGCGTGCCGCTGTCCGAGGGTTCGTAGGGTTCGTTGGAGTCGGGGATGAAACCGCTCTCGGTATCGTAGTTGACCAACGGATCAGCCTGGGCGGGAACGCCTGAAAAGCCAGGTACTGTCTCAAAGCGCTTGAGCAGCGTACGCGGATTGCCGGTCTCTCGGATGAAGAATCCCTGGGGCTGTCCAGGGGCCGCGGGTAGATAGCCGGCCTCCAACGGCACGTTGGGACGGTTGGCAAGCGGCGGGTCATCAAAGAAGATCTGGTCGATCCCCCCGGTGAACGACGCCCCGGTCACGATTGGCCCGGATTGGAGGGTGGAAGTCGCCCGCGCTCGCAAACGGCGCAGAATGTACGCCGTCGACAGGCCTTGATAGGGGACGCCCGTACATCTTGCGGCGCGATTGAGATTGGGGTTTCGCTGGCACTGGATGATGTCGAGCACCGTTGAGCCTTGGTCAGGAGACGGAAGCTTTTCCTCGCTCGCACCGGCGGCCGGCGGTCCAGTGACGACCAGCGCGACATCGATATCATCCGGCCCAGGCCCAATCACGGGATTGGCGACCTCGGCGCTGAGAAAAATGTCGAGGTCAAACGTGAGGGCCGTCTGCTCGGTTCCGCCGCTGCACGTGAAAACGATCGGCGGCATCAGCTCGGCGAGGCCTTCGCCGCGTACCGTCCCGACCTCGATCGGTTCGCGGACGCAGGTCACTTGCTGCGCCGGCGCGGGCCAAGAGGTCAGGCAAGTCAAGGCAGCAAGAACGGGAAGGGCTATTTGGCGCGATTCCATGAACTAACTCCGAACGCGGAGCTAGTTTATCATCATGGCTCGTGACCTAATCCCCGGTTTTCGCCACAATCTCGCTAAAGGAAGGATCGCACGAGGATCGCCACGGAAGCAGAGGCCGCCAGCACCGCCAATACCAACAGCACGTTGACTTTCTTCTCGAGCTTCTCGAGCGACAGCGTGCTCGTCTCCACGGCGTCGAGCGTCCGTTTGATTTCATCGATCCGCGGCACGACGTTCGACTCGATGTCGATGATCCTGTCTTCGGTACGCCCGACGCGTTCTGAGTAAGGCCCGATCTGGTTCTGGGCGAATTCTTCGAGCATCTCGCGCTGAGCATTCATCAACATGCGCTTGGTCTCGGCCTCGGCTTCGGCGACCTCTGAAGACGACGGACCAGGAGAGTCTTGCGGCGGCAGTGGTCGCACGCGGCCGGCTTGCGAGATCGAGCTCCCGCCCTGGGGTTGCTCCAGAGCCCCGGTCAGCGCGCCAAGAAGGTCCATCCAACTCACGGCAGGTATCTCCTTATTCGGCGCGGACCAGATTCTTCGCATCCGGATTGCCTGGGCCGAAATGCTTCAGCATCACGAGCTTCTCGGTCGACGACGTGTTCTCGATGACGACTCCCTCATTCGCGCGTGCGCGGGTGACGAAAAACTCATCCGAGGTCAGCTCGCCGAAACGAATCATAGCCGGCGTGTGCACGTCCCAGACGCCGATCTTGCCGCGACCCTGGGTGAGGATCAACCCGTAGGCGTGGGCGTCGGCGATCGTGACTTTCCTGCCCGGCATCACCGTCAATTCCTTGGCCGAGAAGTAGTCGGTGCTGTAGGTGACCCAGTTCTCTTGGTAGCCCGCCGCGTTCATCTCGGCGGCGTCGCGTACCGGAGTCGGCTCGAAGAAGCGATGACTCATGAACTCGGGGTCGACGTTCTTCTCCCAGTCGAGCATGCTCATGATGTAGTCGAGATCCTGGTGAAGCTCCTCGGGCACATCCTTGACGAGCAAGTCCCACGGCACCGCGCGACCCTCGACCAGCGACTGAAACATGCCGAACACGTCGGAGTTGACCTGCGGCTCATAGGTCACCGCCGAGCCCGGAGCGTGCAGCACGCCGGCCGGGATATGCCAGCCCGATCCCGGCTTCAGCTTGTAGGCCTTCGAGTGATAGAGGATACCGTTGTCGCCTTCGTTCCAACGCTCCAGGCAACGCCTCACGTCGTCTTTGGTCGTGCCCGGCTCGAGCCCCATGAAGGTGTATGCGAAGTTGTTCTCTTTGTAATTAAACTGCGGCGGAAAGTAGTAGGCCTCGGGCTTACCTTTTTGGCCGACCTTCGCGGCATGCTCGTCCATCTGGTGCATGTGATGCGGGATCGGGCCGAGGTTGTCGAAGAATTTGCAGAGAATGTTCCAGCCGCCGCGCTCCGACATCACGTCTGGGCCGAGCAGCTCGTCGCCGATCTCTTCCACCGCTTGCTTGAGCAGTATCTTCCGCGGTTCGCTGCCGTTGCCGCAGACGACGTAGCTCAGCCCTTCATCGTCTGGGGTAAGCGGCCCGTTGGCTGCTTTTGTCGTCGAGCTGAACCAGCGTTCGTCAATGCCGCCCCGATGGGCGCCGAGCGCATAGAGGTCGCCGGGGCGGAGCTTGAGGCGTCCGCCGGGCATCAGGAACGAGCGGGGAACCCAGCACGGCGCGAGGCGTAGGACGCCTTCGCCGGCCCCGAGCGCGGTGCGAAGAGCAGATACGTGATCGGCCATAGCCGTTCCATGATACTCGAAACCTCTCCGAGATGGCCTCAGGCTTCTCCCCGCTTGGCCGATGGGTAGGAAGAGCCCTCGCGCGCGGTTTGTAGAGCCGTCGCCCGGGCCTTCCCTCATGGACGAGACAACGGCGCGAAGGCTCAAGATCGGCGCCGCCATCGCGGTTGGCCTGGCTCTGTTCGTCCCTCTTTCGTCGTCGTTCGCAGAGCTTGTCGTGGCCTCCTTTTTGGCCGAGCTGAGCTGGCGGCCCTTCATTCTTGCTTCGCTCGGGGGCGCGCTTTGGCTGCGCCGACGGCTGCGGCGGCTGCGCGAGACGCCGCGAGCCGAAGAGATGCTCGCCGCCGAGGACGCCGCGCTGCACCGCCGAATCGTCGATACGCTGGCGCTCGCTCTTCAGGCCAAAGACCATCACACGGTCGACGGAATGCGGCGCATTCGCATCTGCGCCGATGAGACAGCCCGTGAACTGAGGCTGTCTCCGGCCGAGGCCGAGGCGGTACACGTCGCCGCGCTGCTGCTCGACGTCGGAATGTTGGCGGTTCCGGCCCATCTTCGCGACAAGACGGGCGCACTCACCCGGGAAGAAGCCGAAAAGCTTCAGAGTCACCCCGTTATCGGGGCGCAGATCCTCGAGACCGTCAAGTTTCCCTATCCAGTCGCGCCGATTGTACGCTCACATCACGAACGCTGGGACGGCGGCGGTTACCCCGACGGTCTGCGCGGCGAGGAGATCCCGCTCGGCGCACGCATCCTGGCCGTCGCGGAATGCTTCGATGCGGCGCTGTGGAGAGCCGGGGAAGTGGAAGCGGCGTCGCTCGACGAGGCGCTGGACGCGATCGAGACTGGCTCAGGAACATTCTTCGACCCTCGAGTTGTAGCATCGCTACGCGACAGCGCGCCGCGTCTGCACTCGTTGGCGAGGCTTCTGACCGAGCCGGCCGGCGAGCTCGGGACCGTGCTCGAGGCTCTGCCGTTCGGACGCGGCCGGCCCAACGCCGCCGAGTCGACGGCAGCCGCGCAAGAGGAAGGCAGATTGGAATTCCTCGATTCGATCGCCGCCGCCCGGCACGAGGTGCAAACGCTTTTCGATCTGGCTCGCGAGCTCGGCAACTCACTCAGCTTCGAGGAGAGCTTAACGGTTCTGTCGGCCCGTCTCGGCGAGCTGATTCGCTACGACACCGCCGTCGTGTACGTGCTCGAGGACGATCTGCTGACGCCGCGCTTCCTTAGCGGCATCCACGCCGAGTGCTTCGCCGACGTGGCGTCTCCCTTGGGCGCGGGTCCCTCAGGCGCCGCAGCGGCTCTCAACCAGGCGGTGATGAACGGCGACCCGAGCGGCGAAGTCGGCTACCGAGGCGAAGCCTGCGATTGCGACGAACCTCTCGCGGCGCTTTCCGCGCCGCTCGAAGGCGCCTACGGCCTGGTCGGCGTGCTGGCGCTCTACAGCCGGAAGGCGAACGTCTTCTCGAACGAAGACCTGCGCGTGCTCGACGCGATTCGCGTCAAGATCGCTCTTGCCGTTGAGAATGCGCTGAATTACAGTCGAACCTGCGAATCGGCGGTCACCGACTATCTCACGGCCTTGCCCAACGCCCGCTCGCTTTTCGTCGAGCTCGCCGCCGAGCTTAGACGGGCCGAAAGACTGAACGAGCCTCTAGCCGTTCTAGTCGGCGACCTCGACGGCTTCAAAGCGATCAACGACCGACTCGGTCATCTGGCAGGCAACCACGTCCTGTGGGAGGTGGCGCAGGCTCTTCGCCGAAGTTGCCGATCCTACGACTACGTGGCTCGCCTCGGCGGCGACGAGTTCGTCGTCCTACTTGGCGGTCTCGGCGCTGCCGCGGCGGCCGAGCGCGCCGCGATAATGCAAGCCGCGGTGGAAGAGACGGGGCGCGAGACACTGCCGGGCGAGAAACTGACGATGAGCGTCGGCATCGCCGCCTACCCCGAAGACGGTCTCGAAGCCGAATGCCTGCTCGACCTCGCCGATCGCCGCATGTACCGCCGCAAGTCCGCGCTCGGAGAAGGCGATCGTTCGAGCGTGGCCGGAACCCAGTAGCCGACCGGCGTGAGCCCAGAGGGGCGGCATGCCCTCCCTGCGATCCGCCATAAGGAGCTATGATGTGTCTCGTGTGGGCCTGAGCCTTAACTCGGGCGGCAACCAAGTTAGAGATGAACCGTCGTAGTTTTCTTCGCTCCTCCGCAGTCTCAATGGGGGCTGCCGCCCAGCTCTCCGAACGCTCCAACGAACGCATTGAAGCCGGCCGAGACGCCGCGCTCCAGATCCTCAAGCCAAGCCGCCGCGACCTTGATTACGGTCTTGAGCTGCATCGCCGTTCTCTAGTCTTCGACGCCTATGGTTTCGCTCCGCGAGCCGCCGTCGACGGCGACTTCATCCGCGAGCGGCTGGGGCAAGGAGCCTCCGATGTCGAGCTCCGAGACCTCCGTGAGGATATGGGGATGACGCGGTCCGTGGTCGATCAGGCGGAGCGGCGGGAGCTCATTCAAGCCTGGAACGCCTCGGGCGTCACCTGTATCTTTCAGAACTGCGGCGAAGAAGGGAACGATCCGCTTCGGCTGATGAAACGCCTGGCTCGCTTCACCTACCTCTGCGATTATTCGCGCGACGTCCTGCGGCGAGCCGTGCGGCCCGAGGACGTTGAGACGGCCAAACGAGAAGGCCTCGGTTGTCTCTACTTCACGGGGAACGGCGTGCCTCTCACCCAAGCCTGGGTCTCGGTACCCGACGAGCTGCGCTACGTGCGCGTCTTCTATCAGCTCGGCATTCGCATGATGCACGTCACCTACAATCGCCGCAATCCGCTGGGCGACGGCTGCGCCGAAACCGCGAATGGCGGGCTCAGCGACTTCGGCCGGGCCGCCATCGCAGAGATGAACCGAGTGGGCGTGATCGTAGACGTAGCGCACTCCGGGTGGCAAACCAGCCTAGAAGCGGCGCGGCGTTCGTCAAAGCCGATGGTCGCCAGCCATTCCACCTGCGCCGCGGTTAACGAGCACATCCGCTCGAAGCCCGACAACATGATCCGTGCGATCGCGGACACCGACGGTTATATCGGCATCTGCTGCATCTCGCGCTTTCTTGGTCACAGCGGCGACATCGGCGCGCTCATCGATCACATCGATTACGCCGCGAAGAAGTTCGGCGCGGATCATGTCGCGATTGGGACGGACGTGGCATACGCCTCTCGCAACTCGGAGCGCGAGAATCAGAAGATTCCGCGCCAAAGAGCGACCCGCACGCGTTTCGCTGCGCTGTGGCCGCCGGACGATTTCCAGACGACCGATGCAATGCGCGAAAGCCTTGCTTGGACGAACTGGCCGCTGTTTACCGTCGGGCTGGTCCAACGCGGCTACAAGGACGAGGAAATCCAGAAGATCCTCGGCGGAAATGTGCTGCGTGTGGCGCGAGCCGCTCTGGACGGGGCGGCTTGATCGCCGCCTGAGTCAGCTACAATCCCTAACCATGCGACCTGCCGCCAGTTCCATCGCCGCCTTACTGGTCTTGTGCCTTTTCGGGGCTTGTGCCCCCGCCCCGGAAACAGCGACCACAGCCCCAGTCGATCCGTCCTCCGACCGCTTGGCATGGTTCAAGAAAGCCAAGTTCGGGATGTTCATCCACTGGGGGCCATACTCGACTCTCGCCGGCGAGTGGAACGGTAGGCGTCTTGAAACTGGTCAGATCGCCGAGTGGATCATGCACACGCTCGAGATTCCCGTCGCCGACTACCGCGAGTTGGCCCGCCAGTTCAATCCTGTCGAATTCGACGCCGAACAGATTGCGCAGTTGGCACAAGACGCCGGTATGAAATACGTGGTCTTTACCGCCAAGCACCACGACGGCTTCGCCATGTACGACTCGGAGGTCAGCGACTACAACATTGTCGACTTCGGCGCGTACGGCCGCGACCCAATCCGCGAACTTGCGGACGCCTGCAATCGCCGCGGTCTGAAGTTTGGCGTGTACTACTCGCATCGAGAAGACTGGAATGAGCCCTTCGCCTACGGAAACACTTGGGACTTCGACTTCGATCCCGAGCAGGATCTGGAGACTTTTGAGAGCAAGTACCTCGACGTCAAAGCTAAGCCGCAGTTGCGCGAGTTGCTCACCAATTACGGCGACATTTATGTCACCTGGTTCGATCGCGGGCTCTACACGCCGCAGGAGGCTAATGAGTTTGTCGAGATTGTTCGCGACTTGCAGCCCGGCGCCGTGATCAACGGGCGCATCGGCAGCTACGGCCAAGAGTTACTTGGCGACTACCAGTCGCTCTCCGACAACTTGATGCCTCCCGGCGGCATCGAGGAATACTGGGAGACGCCCCAGACGCTCAATCATACCTGGGGCTTCAGCAAACACGACACCGACTGGAAGTCAGCCGAAGAAGTAGTTCGGCGTCTTGTCGATATCGTCAGCAAGGGCGGCAACTATCTGCTCAATATCGGCCCTGACGGACTCGGCCGCGTGCCACAGGCGACGCTCGACATCTTCGCCAAAGTCGGCCCTTGGGTGCAGGCCAACGGCGAGAGCATCTACGACACGACCGCCAGCCCGTTTGCGGCGATCCCATGGGGCGCTTGTACGGTCAAAGGGGAGAAACTCTATCTGCACGTCTTCGACTGGCCGAGCGACGGCAAGCTCGTACTCGACGGCTTAAGTAATGAGGCTGTGCGTGCCTATCCCTTGGTTGACCCGGACACGTCCTATAGCGTCAATCGGGACGCCGGCGGGCTGACGATTGAGGTGGCTTCCCAGCCGCTCGACGCCATCGACTCCGTCGTCGTACTCGAAATCGAAGGGAGTCCGCGTGTTGATCCGACCGTTATTACGCACGCCGCCAACGGCTCGATCACCCTCGACTACTATGCTGCCGTCACTTCCGGACAGGCTGCGAAGCGCTTCAATCGCAAAGGTCTGTTCCACGTCTCAAAATGGCGCGTGCCGCAAGACGAGGTCGCCTGGCACGTAAATATCACGAACCCCGGCTCCTACCAAGTCAGCATCGAATACGCGGCGAATCCGGAATGGCAGGGGCAGAGTTTCGTTTTCCAGAGCGGAACCCAAGAGCTCTCCGGCGACGTAATCTCGACCGCCGGCTCAGCCCCGCCGCAAGCTTCGCCCGAACCAGACGGCGACATGGGCGACTGCGCGGATGATTGCATCGGCAGCGAATACGAGTACCAGGCGTTTCTGCTCGGGACCGTGGAGTTGGACGTCGGCGAGCAGATCGTGCGGATCCGGCCGGCCGCCGAGGTCTCGCAGAACCTGATGCACCTCAGGCTCATTAGGCTGAAGCCGGCCGAGTGACCCGCTAGACAACTACCGTCAGCTCTTACTGACGCCGCTCGGCCATGCTAGGCGTGCTCTTGGTGAGAGCACCCTGCAAACTCGTCGACGGCGGTGTTTCCTTTGTATCCAAGGTCTTCATCGATGCCTGTCTTCGATGTGTAGTAGCCGTCTACGGTCGCTCTTTTGACGACGGCAAAGAAACGTTCGATCTCGTTGCTTGGGTTGTCTTCATTGCGTGACATCTCGGCGACGACCGCGTCCTGTTGTGAGGCGTCGCAGTCCGTGAAGTCAATCTTGTAGCGCTTCTTCGTCAGCTCTGCGACCGCCTTCAGCCCCATACGCCAGTTCTGCTGGTCCTGACGAGTCCCGTCGGCGACCGTGACATCGATGTAGCGAGCGACTTTGGCGGCTCTCGCCCCAGGCGAGTGATCGTCATCCGGAAGGATCACCTCCGTCAGCGCGTCCAGCAAGTCGAGTTGCGAATCTGAGAAGAATTCGGGCGTGTAGGTGTCTTGCCCGAAGGCAAGCTGAACCAGGCCGCCTGAACTCGGCAAGACTCCAGCGGCGACAAGCTTGAGGACTGTTCTGCGTTCCATTTTCGATTTACCCCAATTCTTTCCGTCGAAAACGCTCTACGATTCCATCGGCCGTACGCCAGGACAGCGCGATGTTCGTCAAGGTCGGGTTCTTTTCCGGATAGGCCGGGAAGACCGAGGCGTCGGCCACGAACAGGTTCGGGACGTCATGTGAGCGGCCCCGCGTGTCGACAACAGATGTCCGGGCATCGGATCCCATCCTGGTAGTGCCGACCCAGTGATTAAGATCGATCACTAAATCGTCGACGCCGACTGTCCCGGGAGTCTCGATAACCTCTCCGCCGCCGGCGCGGATAATCTCCTCGCTCTTCTCGACCATGTCTTGCGCCATCGCGAGGTCTGAGTCTTCGTAGTGCAAATGCACCCGCGGAAGCGGCATGCCGAATTCGTCGCGTCGGTTGGGGTCAAGGTCGACAAACTTCTTCTGAGAGATCAACGTTGTCCCTTGCATGTTCATTCCTGCGTTGCCGACGTTCCATTCTCGCAGGGTCTTTTTCAAGGCGCGACCGTAACCAGGAGCCTTGCGAATCGCTCTGCGATGCGCCGTGACTCCGGCTCCGCATTGGACCTGGTAAGTTCCTTCAAACTTCGGGCTGGGCTCGTCCCAGTAGAGGCCGGTCAACAAGGAATGGTAGTAGCCGGTCCCATCGTCGTTTGATGCGTCGCGGCCGACAATCTGAGGGAAGAAGCCGCGCACCGTGACGCCGAAGTGACTGGTGAGGTTCCTGCCGACTTGTCCGCTCGAGTTGCCGACTTCGGATATCAGCAGCAGGCGCGCGGTTTCGACCGCGCTACAGGACAGAACGACGGCCTTTGCGTCAAGTTCATGGACTTGACCGTCTTTTGACCTGTATTCGACGCCGGCTGCCCGGCCGCCCTCGCTTGATAGGCGTACTCGGGTCGCCATTGATTCAGTGAAAATCGTTAGGTTGCCCGTTTCTTCCGCCAGAGGAATGGGCGTATTGGCCGAGGTGTACTTCGCGTCGACCGCGCAGCCCGAACAATGCCCGCAGTAGTGGCACTTCTGGCGATGCTTCCACTCGGGCTTGTTGGGCGGCTCGGTCAACATCGCCTTGCGCTGAGCGACGAACGCCATTTTTTCCCCTTTGGCTCGTAGTCGTTCCACGCCAAGACGGAGTTGTTCCTCTCCGCACTTCATCGGCACGGGTTTGAGGAATTCTCCGTCGGGCAGGTTTGACAACCCGTCGCGGTATCCGTATACGCCCATCAGCCGCTCGGCGCGGCTGTAGTAGGGTGTGACCTCGTCGTACGAAATGGGCCAGCTTTCGAAATCCAACGGTCCGAAACGGAGTGAGTGACCAGCCCAGCAGACCGAGCGGCCTCCGAGCGCGCGAATCTGGCCGTGACCGGGCTTGTCGCCCACGGGAGTAAAATGCCCCCGCTCAAAATTGTCACGCCAAAAGTTGGGGGGGCGGCGGTCGCGATATTCGTAGGGCCAGTGGTGCCCGCTGTAGTCCACGCCGGCTCGGAATCTCGGACCGGCTTCGACTAACGCCACCTTTAGTCCAGCTTGCGCCAGGGCGTAGGTTGCAATTCCTCCGCCCGGGCCGCTGCCGACAACGATCACGTCGTACTTCTGTTCGGCCACTTCAGAACACCTCTCGCTACCTTCTAAATCAACGCATCCTTACAGTACTGGACGCACTTTGCTAATTCCGTCATCGCGTCGGAACCCTCAGGGACGCGATGCTGCATCTCAATTGTAGCCATGAAGTCGTACTTCTCTCGCTTCATCAACTGTAGGATTTCCTTAATCGGCGTATCGCCCTCGCCCCAAGGCGCGTTGGCGCCCTGATCTTTCCTACGATCCTTTATGTGCAGGTTGGTGATACGGTCGTGGTGCTTCTTGATGAACTCGGCCGGGGAGAAGCCGTTGCCGGCAATGAAATGGCCGATGTCTACGTTCGCGCCGTTGTACTTCGAGTACGACATTGCCTTTTCGAAACTTTCCGGAGTGGCGAACGCCTCCGGGTTGTCTACAGCCGCGTGCCCGTGATACCCGACTATGATCTTGTGTTTTTCCGCGAACGCTCCGATCCTTTTCGTTGTGCTCAGAGGCGGCTCGCAAGTGATGAACCGGGCGCCGAGAGCCTTCGCCGACTCGAACATGTAATCAAGCTCGTCGTCGACCATCGAGTCGACCGAATCGAACTTGACGATATCGATGCCGACGCCCGCATCCTCATACTTCTTACGGAAAGCCTTGAATCCGTCCATCGATGCCGAGATTCGCCACTTCCGCAGCTCTTCCGTGGCGGCATCGAGGGCGGCCTGCTCCTCGGGTGTGATTTCGCGTCGGCGACCCGACCTTCTAGGTTGGCCGCCGCCTGCCGCGGCGTCGCCTTCTCGACTAACGCGGTTGCGGGCCTCGGCCCTAAGGCGTTGACGCAATGATCTCGGGTTTTCCGGCGCGCCGAGGGACGCCTCGATAGGCTGGGACCGCAATTCCACGGTGCTCAGTCCGAGCTTCAAGAGCGCGTCGAGGACTTCCTCGGCGCTGTTGGCTTCTCGGAGGAACGGCGCGTTGATTCCAATGTGGACGCCGCCGAATCTCGAATTTGGCTTCGCGAGCAGTGTGGCCGCGGACAAAGCGCCGAGGGAAAGCTTCCCCAAGTCTCTTCTCGTGTAGTCCATCAGAACTCCTTATCCGACATGGTGGCTCGCTTTGTTCTCGACCAACAGGCGACCGTGGACATCCGACGGTTACCGATAGAAGCCGACCTCACCGCTCACCGCTGCGCGGCGGAGGCCTCCAGAACCTGGCCATCGGCGCGTAGCCGTTCGCTTAACGCAGAGTACTCCAATTCCTGAACGGCGATTCCCTCGTCGGCCGCCATCATCGCCGCTGTCGCCGCCGACTGCCCCAAGATCATGAACACCGGCTCCATGCGCACCGAACCGAAGGCGATGTGCGACGCCGAGACGGCCGCAGCCACGAGCAGGTTGTCGCCCTCGCCGGGCTTCGGCACGATCGATCCATAGGAAATCTTGTAGGGGCCTGGCAGCCGCACGCCGACGTCGCCCTCGTTCTGCACAAATCCGTCTTCGGTCACGTAGCGCTGCACATTATGCGAATCGGCCGTGTAGGAGCCCATGCCGATCGACTCGGGAGTCTCGCGCGTTCCCAAACAATCCTGCTCGATCATCACGTATTTCCCGATCATTCGACGCGCTTCGCGGACGTAGATCTGATGAGGCCAATTATCGTTGTCCGTGAATTCGTCCTTGGCGAGTCCCCATTGGCTCATCTCCGCACGCACGCTTTCCGGGACCTTCGGATCGTTCGCCAAGAAGTACATCAGACCGCGCTGGTACTGCTCGTGCTCGGCGATGATCTTTCGGCGGCGTTCGTAGCTCGCCTCCGGATAGTCGTAGCTCATTCCGATGTTGTCGGTGCTGAAGGGACCGTGGTTGTTGACGTCGGTCTTGGCGTTTGGAATCGCGTCGAACTTGCCGAAAGTCTCGTCCCATCCCGAGGCGAAGGCGCGCGCAAGCAGTTCATAGCGCGCTGGGTCGTAGCCCTCGGGCTTCTCGAACGGCACTCGATTCTCTTCCGCCTTGGTGAGACACATTCGGAAGCAGTAGGCCTGGATGCGTTTGTCGCCGGCGCCGTTCTCGCCGGGATCGCCGTCGTGAACGCCCGCTACTAGGCCACTTGCAGGATCGCCCGGAACGACGTAGGGGCTGACGGGCTTCGGGAAGAAATGACGGTGATGCCGCACGTCTTTCTGGACGCCGTTGGAATTCTCGCCGTACACGGAATTGGCCTCGCGTCCAACCATGTAGCTCACGCCGGCAGCCGCCATCAGGTCGCCCTCATAAGTAGCGTCGATGAACGCTCGAGCGGCGTAGCGCTTGCCGCTGAGCGTCGTGATGGAGACGATCGTTCCGTCGCGCGTTTCGACGCCGTTCTCGCGGTCGAGGTATTCCTCGCGGTGAACAGGGATCTCATGTTCAGCCACAAAGTCTTCGAACACCTGTTCGGCGACGTGCGGCTCGAAGATCCACATGGTGCGATTTTCGCCGTCGATCGCGGGAGTGCCTTGGCCGCGATTACCGTACTTCTCGCGGGGCTCCCATTGCCAAGCCTCGGGCTTCTCATAGTGCTGCCAGACGCGGTGATAGAACTCCCGAGAGATGCCGCCGATCACTTCCTTCTTGCCGGAGTCCGTCCAGCCGAGCCCGCCGCTCGAGAGTCCGCCCAAGTGCTTGTCGGGGGAGACGATCACCACAGAACCGCCCATGCGCGCAACCTGCACCGCGGCGGAGACGGCGGCGGAGGTCCCGCCGTAGACGACGACGTCGTACGAGGCGGCCTCCGGCGCCGGTGCGGGGCCGCCGCCGCAACTCGCAAGTAGAATCGCGACTGCAAGTATCGGACCGACTGCACGTCGAGAACAGATGCTCATGAAGCCTCCGGCTGCTAGCCTAACAAAGGGTTCGACCCTCGGGTGTAGCGTCCTACGTTGCTAGAATAGGGGCAACCGCTTGCCCTTCGCCCTAGCTCACGTCACGCTGAGGGCATGGCGAAGCCATCCGACAAGAGAATGGGCCCCCAAAGCCCTTATGGTCGAAAAAGTGACGGTCGCCGATCGTCTACGACTTCCGCTGAAGACCGGGTGTGGCCGACCGCTGAGGGGTATACTGAAGCCGAATGCGAACGGCAAGCGAAAGGAAGGCCAGCTCCAGGCCCTCGACTCCCAATCCGAACCACCTGCCCCCCTTCAAACAACTCGATCTATTCAACGCACGATGGTACTGGGACAGCTGTGGTTGACTAGAAGGTTTGACAGAGGCGTAGATGATGAACTGTCCTTCGGAGGTCTTCGTCATTTCGGACCTCCACCTTGGAGGCAGGTATGGCTCCGGCGATGTCCCTCGTACGAATCCCGACTGCGCCGCGAGTTTTCCCGACGAAGTAGCCGAGCTTGCGAAAGGCACACGCAAGCGCCAAGACCGCGGTTTCCGCATCAATACTCATGCGGACGAGTTGTCGGCATTCCTCGACGAGGTGGCAGAACGTGCGAAGAGCACGGGAAAGTGCTTCGAGCTGGTGATCAACGGCGACTTCGTGGACTTTCTCGCCGAAGAGGGCCCGAATCCTAAGCGTCCCTGGCGACCCTTCATCGATGACCAGGGCGAAGCCATCGAAACCCTTAACGCGATCGCAGGCCGGGATAGTGTTGTTTTCGAATCCCTCACCGCACTCTTACGGGCGGGCGTCTCCGTCACGCTTCTGCTCGGCAATCACGACGTGGAGCTGTCCCTGCCCGACGTTCGGTATCAGCTTGGTTGTTTGCTCAAGGTCAAGCCGACCAGCCCGTTTCGCTTCATCTACGACGGTGAAGCCTATCTAATCGGGCGCGACGTGCTACTGGAGCACGGCAACCGCTACGACGGTTGGAACGTGATCGACTACGAGCGTCTGCGCCGATTTCGAGCAGAAGCCTCCCGGGGCCTCGAGATCTCTGGAGACGCTATGTTCCACCCGCCTCCCGGGAGCCGCATGGTCGAAACGCTGATGAATCCGATCAAAGAGCAATACGCGTTCATCGATCTCTTGAAGCCAGAGAACGAAGCGGCGATCCCTCTGCTGCTGGCGCTCGAACCCGCTTACATGCTCGAAATCGAAGAGGCCAGCGGCCTACATGAAGAGGCGGAAGGCTACGGCCCGAAAGCTCCCGCTCGCCCAGCCCGTCCGGGTCATATCGCCAAGCAAGGAGAGCTGGGGGATAGACTCCAAGAGCTGCTCCCGAAGATCGACCCAGGTCATTGGGAACGACTGCAAGCGCTCGTCAGCGAGGCGACACTTCAGCAAAAGAAGGCAAACCGTCAGATCGCGAGCGGGGCGCTTGCGCGCGCTTTGTCGTTTGCGCGTCTTGTAACGGCCAGAAGTTGGGAGGAGCGGCTCCCCTTGTTGCTCGACGGTTTCAGAGAGCTGCAGAGCGACAAGTCGTTCGACCGCTCCGTCGAGACAGAGGAGCATTATCTCGATGCGGCTATGGAGCTGGCGACCAACGGCGTGCGGGTCGTCCTATTCGGGCATACTCACCTGGCGAAGGACATCCAACTCGGCGGCGGAAGGCGATACTTGAATACTGGAGCGTGGGCGGATTGCCTGCGGGTGCCGAAGTCCGTCATCAACGGACCCCGCGAACACGCCCTGGCCGCCCTCAACACGTTCGCGGCAGCGGTCTGCATGAATCGCTTTGATGACTATATTGAATTCGCTCCGACGTTCGGGCATATTCTTATGGGAGACGATGGGCAGTGTATCTCGGCGACCCTGCACGACTACAAAGCCGGCCAGGTGCAGCAACTTTGAACAAAGACCTAGCAAAGATCAAGCCCGCGATTGCGCTTATCAAGGCCACCGTCGCCGGCAAAACCAAGACCGGTACGGCCTTCTACATCGGAGGCAAGTATGCTGTCACGGCTTTACACGTGGTCGCCCAGAATGGGGAGGGAACGCCGCTTGTCCTTGCCGAGTCGATCGAGCTCAACTTCAAGGACGCCGGGGTCGCCACGACCGGCACGCTTGTAAAGGCCCCCAAGCTCTTTGACCGGAAGGGCGACTGGGCCGTTGTCGAATGCGAAGCCGCACCTAGTGCCGAGCCGATCGAACTCGGTTCTAAACCGTCGGCTGGTGACCAGTGGAGCACCTACGGCTATCCCGACATCCAGGAGGAGGGAATCCCTGACCGAGGAGCTGTTCGAGACCCTGATGCGTTCCGGGGGACCCAGATTCAGCTTTCCTCTGAGTTGGCAGCTCCAGGCAAAGGGGCGCCTCTTGATGGGCTCTCCGGGGCACCGTGCCTGGTCGACGGCAAGGCCGTGGGCGTGCTGGTTGTTACCCTGCAGGACTGGAAGGGAGAATCCACGGTCGCGGCGACAGTGTATGCAACGCCAGCCGAGCCAATCCGAACCGCGCAGGAGGCGGCGAGCAAGTCAGTTCTGCTGGGGTCTTGGGCTTCTGCGGGAATCGCGACACGGGATTTCGTTGTCTTTTTGTCCGCTGCGGGGGGGCAGGAAGCAGGAAGCCTGAATCTCGAGGCGATCGTACGGTCGGTCTCAAGGGAGTACGGCGGCAGTTACGGCGAGCCATATTTTCAGCCCGTCGGTAGCGTCTTCGAGTCGGAAGCGACGCTGAAGGAAGTGATCCCCGCGCTGTGCAGGTCGAGGGTCGTCGTGTTCGACGTGACGGGGTTTGAGCCGGCAATCATGCTGCTAGCCGGGATCCGGGCGGTTGTCAGGCGGGGCGTTACGGTTCTCAGCGTAGGCGGGAGCTACGCTCTCGGCGATGAGCTCGACATCCCGTTCAATGTTAAGGATGCCAATATCGTCTCGCATTCCAAACGTCAGGACGACCACGGGCCAACCTGCGTCGAGCTACTGAGCTCGCGCTTGCAGCACGGCCAAGATGAGCGGGAGTCCCCATATTATCTGGATCTGCCCGTCTTCGACGCGATACGGCACTTGCCACCCACCCGTCGAGGGGTCATACCTAGTGAGGAGGGCGTGCTGGTATTGTGCCCTTTGAATGAGCCCTATCGAACGGACGTTTGGCCCGGAATGCGTAAGGCCCTAGAGCAGGAACTAAAAGCGTTTCGAAACAACCCCAAGCAGAAAAACGTGGAGCCGCTCCTAGGCGTCGCCCGCAGCTTTGAACTGGACTCGTCCCGGCTGGTGACCCAGGCGATCTATGAAGCGATCCGCAGGGCCCGGTCTTGCGTCGTCGATTTAACGAGCTGGTCTTCGAATGTCTTGTTCGAGCTGGGAGTGCGGCTGGCGGTTGCTGGAACGGGCACGTCTTGTCTGATTCGGAATGGCTGGCAGGAAGATCTTTCTGACCGCCGTCCCGAATGGACGGCTCAGTGCGAGGCGCTGGTCGAAATGTTTGTCCCGGAGTCAGCCTGGTACAACCCGGCGAAACACTACACTGAGGAGCCCGCATTCCGCTACGCCTACGGACAGAACGCTAAGTTGCAGCAGTCCGGGCCGGCCGGCGGATCGGTGTACGAGCACATTCAAGAGGTTCTGGACTTGGAGCAACAGCCGGCATCTCGCCCGGCTTACAAAGAGCTGTTGGACTCCGCCGAGCTTTTTTCCAAACGCTCGGCGGGCGGCAGGGCGAAGCCGCCCGAACTCTACCCCGGCAACACCGAATTGGTCGAACGGCAACAGAACGCGGAGTTCGACCGGCTGCTGGCGGCCTGGTTGTCCTTGTCGAGCCGGCACGAACTCAGCCAGATTGCCGAAGATCCTCAACTGTTGAAGGTCGCGAACGATCTTCTCGACATCCTCAACAGCGACAGCCACAAAGACAACGTCACGAAGCGCACCAGGGCTGGTATCAAACAGCAGTTGGATGAAGCTTTCGACTACTTCATCGCCCACGAATAGGAGAACCAGTAATGTTCGATGAGAAACTGGACCAGATACGAGCCCTGAAACGCCGCGGTACGGCGCTTCGCAACCGCGAGATGTACTCTCGCGCGCTCTCTACATTCGACACAGCGATCGATGAATGCAAAACGCTCGAAAACCAACCAGAAATAAAACCCGGCGAGTTGGAAGAAGTCCGGCTCGAGCACGCTGACGCCTACGGCATGAAGGGCGGCACCTATCGACGTATGGACGAGCCCGGTAAGGCCTTGGAAGAATACAAAAAGGGCCGAGAGCTTGAGAGGGAGTATCGCAAGAGTACGTACAACGCTTCCAACGTGATCACTCTTGTGGTCTCCCAGGGTCAGGCCTCACCAACAGACGATGACGTGCAGGAGGACCTCAAAGAGGTCATCGGAGATCTCGAAAAGACAACACAGAGCGCGCGGGCCGACGAGTGGTGGGCTTGGTCCGATCTCGGCCAGTTTCTCCTTCTTGCAGACAACGTCGAAAAAGCCAAGTCGGCATATTCCCGAGCACTCAATACCGGCCCACGCACGGATGAAGTCAAGCGCCACGTCCAGATCCTAAAGGAGCTGGAAAACGGCACCCGCTCAAGGGTACCCGGAGTCGCGAAGAACATCACCTCGATCATCAATCAGCTGGGTCGCCATTTCGATTAGCGACAGAGAGTAGCGAACCACCGCGACAACCAATCGCGCGAGTCCCGGCGCGATGCCGACTTACTTGACCTAAACTCGTAAGAGCGCGCTCCTGGCGAAGACGCAGCTCAAGAGCGAAATCGCCCGACGAACTCTCCGGGGGGGGGCGTCAAACAATTCCACGACGCGAGGCCGGAGGCTTCGGATCAAAAGCCTCCTAGGACGACAGGCGGGACTTGGTGAGAGGAGTTGGATCGAAGACTGTTGAGTCCGCCAGAGAGGCGAATCTTGTGACCGGCGTGTATCTCTAGACGAACCTCCCTCTTGCCGTAGCGCACTGTGAGCGGCTTGCCGAACTCTGACCGGATCGTTGCGGCCGTCAGCTTCGAGTCCTTCCATTCGAGGTCGACTTCGAAGCCGCCGCGAGCGCGCAGTCCCTCGACCGAGCCCGCCGGCAGACGCGACGGAAGCGCGGGCAACAAATGCAAAAAACCGCGTTTGCCGGATTGGACGTCGCTTGGCTCGAGCGGTTTTCCGTAGGGGTCGTGGCTTTGCAGCAGCATCTCCGCGATGCCGGCTGTTGCTCCGAAATTGCCGTCGATCTGGAAGGGCGGATGGGCGTCGAAGAGATTCGGGTACAGGCCGCCGCTCCAGGCCGTTGTTCTGTCGGCGGCGTCCGGCACGGGACGGAGCAAGTTGGTGAGGATCTTCCAGGCGTGGTCGCCGTCGAGGAAGCGGGCCCAGAGGTTGACCTTCCAACCCATCGACCAGCCGGTGGCGCCGTCGCCGCGGAAGAGCAACGACTGCTTGGCCGCCTCGAACAGATCCGGGGTCCCGAACGGCGTGATCTCTACTCCGGGGTGCAAGCCCCATAGGTGCGAGACGTGGCGGTGCTTGTTCTCGGGATCGTCCTTATCTTCGAGCCATTCCTGGAGTTGCCCGTGCCGGCCGATCTGGTTGGGCGCAATGCGGCGGCGCAGCTCGGCGAGCTCTTGGCGTAGGTCCGCGTCGACGCCGAGGATCTCCGAGGCGGTGATCACGTTGCCGAAGAGGTTGCGGATGATCTGATGGTCCATCGTCGGCCCCATGACCAGACCGCCGTTCTCGGGCGAGTTGCTCGGGCCGGAAACGATCCACTTGCCGTCGGGGGTTTCTGTGAGCGCGTCGACGAAGAACAATGCCGCGCCTCTGATCAGCGGGTAGGCGGTCTCACGCAGGAAGCCCTCGTCGCCGCTGTAGAGATAGTGCTGCCAGAGATGCTGGCAGAGCCAAGCGCCGCCGGTCGCCCAGATGCCGTGGTTGGAATGGTTGATCGGGGCCGTGCCACGCCAGATGTCGTAGTTATGGTGCAGCACCCAGCCGCGCGCGCCGTAGTGCTCGCGGGCCGTGCTCGCACCCGATTGCGCGACTTCTTTCAAGGCGTCGAAGAGCGGCTGGTTGCACTCGGCGAGGTTTGTCGACTCGGAGGGCCAGTAGTTCATTTCGGTGTTGATGTTGACCGTGTACTTGCTGTCCCAGGCGGGTTCGTTGGAGTCGTTCCAGAGGCCTTGCAGGTTGGCGGGCTGGCCGCCTTCGCGGCTGGAGGCGATGAGCAGATAGCGGCCGTACTGAAACAAAAGAGTTACGAGTTGCGGGTCGTTGCCGGATGCGAAGCCGTCGATGCGCTCGCTCGTCGGGAGCCGCGCGGCTGGGGAGTCTCCGAGGTCGAGACTGACACGGCGGAATAGGCTCTGATGGTCTTTGACGTGAGCGGCACGTAAGTCCTCGTAGGAGCGTTCGCGCGCTCGGGCCAAAGTGCGGTCGTTGCTTAGTTTGGGATCAGCGGAGACGTCGCGAAAGCTCTTGAAGTTGGTGGCCGCCGCGAGCAACAGCACGGCGGAGTCGGCGTTGGATATCTCGATGCGGCCATCGGCGCTCTTGACGGAGCCGCCCTGGGAGCGAGCTATTAGCCGCGCTTCGAACCGGATCGCGCCTTCGGCGACGCCGCCCGAGAGAGAGAGACCGTCTGTGCCGAGGGTTTCGATCGATGAGCCTTCGTGAGCGCTTTCGAGGCTCACGCGGCAGTTGACTCTGCCGGGGGTTTCGGCGCTCAGCCGCACAGCCAATACTTGGTCGGGAAAGCTGGCGAACACCTCACGCTGATAGCGCACGCCGTCGATGTCGAAACTCGTTGTTGCGACGGCCGAGTCGAGGTTGATCTCGTGGCGGTAGCGGTCAACGGTCGCGCCATTCATTCCCGGACATTCGACGATGACGTCGCCAAACGCTTGATAGGCCTTTTGACGCAGCGGAACGCTCATGAACTCTTCCATGGAGAGCGCTTCCGCCTCGGCTTGCTTCCCTTCCCACAGCAGCTCGCGTATCTTGGGCAGAAACTGCTTCGCCCCCTTGTGGGCGTAGTCATGTGGACTCCCTTGCCAGACGGTGTCTTCGTTGAACTGCAGGCGTTCCCGTTCGACGCCGCCGAAGACCATTGCGCCAAGACGGCCGTTGCCGACTGGCAGGGCTTCGGTCCAGGCCGCGGCCGGCTCGCGGCGCCATAGCGAGAGCGGCTGCTCGGGCGGCGGAGCGTCGGCGGCAGCCGCGATCGTTGCGGCGAGTAGAGGGGTAAGCAAGAGGCGATTCATCGCTTGGCAGAATAGCACTGGACGAGGGAGCTTGGAGGCGAGGTCCGGGGAGCCGCGCCACGGAATTGATATCCTGGACGGCATTGTGATGAATCGACTCTTCAGCTGCGTGTTGCTAACGGCCTTGTTCGCGGACGCCGCCGCAGCTCAGGCTAGCCGGCCCAATGTGTTGTTACTGTTCGCCGACGACCAGCGCGTCGATACGATCAGCGCCTGGGACAACCCACACATCCGGACGCCGAATATCGACAGGCTCGCTGAGCGCGGTTTCAGCTTCCGCGGCAACTACTGCATGGGCGGCGACAGTGGGGCGGTCTGCATTCCCAGCCGCGCGATGCTCAACAGCGGCCGGGCCTTCTTCCGGCTGCGACACGACCTTGGCGGCGAGAAACTGCTCGGCGAACTGTTGGGTGAGAACGGATACACAACATTTGCCACCGGCAAGTGGCACAACCAGGAGCCTTCTTGGCTGCGCAGCTTCCAGAAGGGGAAGGCGGTCATGTTCGGCGGTATGTCGGACCATACCAAGGTTCCGATCAAGGATCTGTCGCCTGAAGGAAAGTTGGTCGATCCGGGACCGACACGAAAGTTTTCGAGCGTACTTTTTGCCGATTCTGTTATCGAGTTTCTCGAGGGACATAAGAGTGATCGGCCGTTTTACGCCTATGTCGCATTTACGGCTCCGCACGACCCGCGACAGCCTCCGATGCGCTATCGCGAAGAGTACTATCGCAATCGCCCGCCGCTGCCGGCGAATTTCTTGCCGCAGCACCCGTTCCAGAATGGCGAGTTGACCGGCCGCGACGAATCGCTGGGAGCCTGGCCAAGGACGACGCAGTTAGTGAGCGATCAGCTCGCTGAGTATTACGGACTGGTAACGCACCTCGACGAGCAGGTCGGCCGGGTGCTCAAAGCACTCGAGGCGACGGGTAAGGCCGATAATACGATCGTGATCTATGCCGCCGACCACGGACTGGCGGTAGGGAGTCACGGCCTACTGGGCAAACAGAATGTCTACGAACACTCGATGAGGGCGCCGTTGATCTTTATGGGTCCGGGGGTCCCGCGAGGCAAGTCGTCGGACTCGCTGACTTACTTGCTCGATATCTACCCTACGTTGTGCGAGCTGACCGGCGTCAAGCCGCCCTCGGGGCTAGACGGACACAGCTTGGCGCCGATCTGGCGGGGTCAAAAGACAAGCGTCCGCGAGACTCTGCTGCTGGCCTACAAGGGGCTGATGAGGTCGGTGCGGAATGAGCGCTGGAAACTGATCCGATACCCGCCGATCAATCACGTGCAGCTCTTCGACCTAGTTAACGATCCGCAAGAAGTAAAAAACCTAGCCGAGGAGCCCAGGCACAAAGCCCGCATCGAGCAAATGACCACACAGCTACGGGAGTGGCAGAAGAAGCTGGGCGATGACCAGGCACTGACCGTTTCTAATCCAGAGCCTAAAGAGATCGACCTAACTGGGCATGAGCGAACACCCGACCGCTGGCAGCCGCAGTATCTGGTAGAGAAGTATTTTCCAAATTGGTATTGAGATTCAGGAGATTGTGGTCAAGCAGTCCCGGGCGCAGCTTGGCCCTGGGACGGCAGGTTTCTTGACGTTTCCGCCGGGGTTCAGCCCTTTTGGGCGTCCCCCCGGCAGAGGCGAAGGCTAGACCGCTGTGCCCGGTCGACGGCCGGTGCTGAGGGAGAGAGGTTCGTATCATCCCTGGTTCGAATCCCAGGGGTAGCGACGAATTCCCTGTCCGCCGGCCTCGCGGGCGGTCTATTGCTAGTGGCCTTACTTTTCGGAAGCTTCCTTACTTTCTAGGCTCCGTCTCTCCCAGCCTCCTATGAGACCGACGCGAGCAGCAGCCGTGCTTGTTTCCCGCCGAGCCGCTTTTCCGCTGACCGTTGATCCGCCAATCGTTGGTCTGCGGCGACTCGAGTTCCCCAAGCTCGAAAGATCCTATCAAACGCGGAACGGTTCGGCCGAACTCTGTGTTCCTTCGATTTCAGACTATCAGGAGGGACCAAGGATTTCGAGACGTGAGCGCGGCAAGAACAGTGGAAATCACTGAAAACAAGGCGTGAAATATTTCTTGAACTACTGTGAACGGGAGTTGAGACGGGGTGAGAGTTGTTCCTAGAATGGAACTTGCCCCGTTGCGGGGACGCGATTAATGCGAATTCAAGGAGAGGTCTTGATGAGTTTGCTCGGTCGTCGATGGACGAAGAACCTGTTTCTTGCTCTAGGGTGTTGGTTGTGGATCTCCACACCGGCTTGGGCCCTGGACACTGTTGTTCTAAAGAGCGGCGACACGCTTCGCGGGGAGATCAAGAAGGTCGAGAAGGAAGTTTTGCACTTCGACACCGACTACGCCGATGAGGTATTCAAGATCAAGTGGGAGAAGGTTGCGCGGCTCGAGAGCGATCACACCTTTCTCATGGAGGTTTACAGCGGCCGTCGTTATACCGGCGTCATCCAAACCGACGAGGAACCGAAAGAGGCGGCGCCCATGATGGTCACCGCAAACACGGGCGACCAGGAAGTACCCTATGAAGATCTTTCGCAGCTCCAGGCGGTCGAGACGAGCTTTTGGTCAAGATTCGACGCCGACCTCGACGGCGGACTGACCGTCACCAAGGCCAACGCCAGTCGGCAGTTCAACCTCGGCGCCGGATTGGAATATTTCTCAGAGAAGAACCTTCTGTCGGAACGGTTCGACATTCTGGTCAACACACAGGGTAATGAGGAGGCGGAGATCCGTACGGACCGCTGGGAATCGAAAACGCAGTACCGTCGCCTAGTCGGCGAGAAATGGTACGCCATCACGAACCTCGATTTGCTGCGCAGCTCCGAGCAAGAGCTCGACCTTCGAACCACGGTGCAAGGCGGCGCCGGACGGTTCTTGTTGAACTCCTCGACCGAGCACCTGTCACTGGCGGGCGGCGGGGCGTGGACGAGTGAGAGGTACGAAGATCCGGAAACGCCGCTAACGAACTCGGCGGAGGCTTGGACTGGCGTCGAGTACTACACGGAACGGCTTAGGATTGCGGACTTCTCCTTCACCTATGTGGTGTTGCCCAGTCTCACCCGCCGCGGCCGCGTTCGCATGAACTTCAACACGGAGTTGAAGTTCAATCTCCCGGGAGAGTGGGACTTCAAGTTCCGGCTCTACAATAACTTCGACAGCGACCCGGTCGTGGAGGGCGTGCCGCGGAACGATAGCGGGCTGGTAACGTCGTTTGGTTGGGAGTTGTAGATGGATGCTCGCCTGTCCGTTGAGAGTGTGAGCTGTGTAGGAGTAGAATGGTGCCTATCAAGGCCATGAAACTGCTTTCTCCACTGCGCCTCCACCGCGTTTTCATGTCGGTAGGTATCTTTGCGCGTCTTCGTTCTCGGTGTCTTGTGCCGGCACTCGGCCTTGCCTGGCTCGCCGGCGGCCTATCAGCTCAGGACATCATCAGCGAGCTAGAAAAATTTTCGACGCCCCGTTCCGGACTCTTGTGCCCGTCGCCAGAGCACTATTCCCCGACTCGGCCAGACCCGCCGGGCACGCCAACCATTGTCGGACTGGGCCTATTTCTAAACGACATCTCCAATCTGAGTGATGTCGACCAAACGTTGGATACGGACGTTTATCTGGTAAAGCGCTGGCTTGACCCGCGACTAGCCAATCCTGCTCGTGGAGAAGAGGCCGCCGCGTGTCCAGCGCCAGCGGGGGAATTTTGGATGCCGGCGATTGAGCCGGACAACCTAAGATCGAGGTCGCAATTCTACGAGCCGCGCTTCATGGTGGAGGCTAGCGGCGTGGTCACCTACGTTGTCCGGCTCTTGGCAACGGTTTCGTATTCGCTAGATCTCGCAGACTTTCCGTTCGACCGGCATCGTTGGAACTTTACGCTCTGGCCAGTATTTTCGAGATCAGATGAGATAGTTTTTCATGCCTTGGGGCGAATCAATGCAAGGAACGATCGGTTGTCGATTCAAGGCTGGAAGGTTGGAGCGCCTGAGACCCAGACCAGTGTCACGCCGAGGATCGCCCGATCGGGCACTTTCGCCCGCTTTGACATGTTCATTCCGATCGAGCGCGACTGGGCCTACTATGGCTGGAAACTCGGGCTTCCGCTCACCTTGATCGTTCTCATGGCGTATGGCGTCTATTTTATCCCTGCAGCTCTTGTCGCCCAACAGATCGCCTTGAGTATGACCTCGATGCTAACGTTTATCGCCTACATGCTGGCGCTGGGCGGCGGCCTTCCGAGAATCTCGTATCTCACCCGGGCTGACCAGTTCTTTATCGGATCGGCTGTACTAGTCTTTTTGGGTCTCGTCAAGGCGATTGTGACGGTCAGTCTTACGCAGAATGAAGAAAACGCTGGGACGGTTGAACGGATCAATCGGCTCGGCAAGTGGATGTATCCTTGCGGGATGCTTCTAAACGCCGCGAACGCTTTCCTCTGGTAGTTTCAGTTTCCGGCAACGGTTAGTATTTCGCTGTCAGCGGCCCTCTGCGATGACCCGCGCGGCCCCATAGTCTTCCCCATTCAGGCTGTGCGCGACCGACGCGAGCCAGACCTCCATCGCCTTGCCCATTGAGGCCGCTCGCTCTCGATGTTTTTCGCCGAGGTCTTTGCTCTCGACCGTGTCGGCGGCTAGGTCGTAAAGCTCCCATCCGACCTCGCCGTCTTCGCTTTCGATACGGTGAAGCTTCCAGTCGCCGTCGATCCAGGCGGCATGACCGGGAAACTTGTCGAGCGGGTAGGGAGGATCGGGCAACTCGGCGGCGCGGCGGCTCGACTCGTGCGCCTCGAGTTCGCCGCCGGCCTGTTGCGCCGCCAGTAGATCCGCCATCCATTTGGCCGAAGGCGTACCGATGCCGCGCGCCGGATAGTCCCAGAAACCCATGGGCTTCGGGCGCGAGTCCATGCGCCCGTCGATCAGGGGTACGAGGCTGATGCCGTCGAGCGGCGGCTGTTGCTCGACCGCCGCTCCGGATATCTCGAGCAGCGTGGGATAGATGTCGGAGGTATTGCAGCGAACGTCGATCCTGCGCGGAGCCGGCAGGCGCGTCGGCCACTCGAGGATCGCGGGCACAAGCAAGCCTCCCTCGTAGACCGCCCCCTTGAAGCCGCGTTTGCCTCCGCTCGATCCGACCTTTGGGAGAGCGCCATTGTCGCTTGTGTACCAGAGAATCGTGTCGTCGCGAATGCCCAGATCGCTCAGAGTGGCGCGTAGCTTGCCGAAGGCGCGATCCATGCCGGTGACCTCGCCGAGGAAGTCGCGCATCCCTTCCGGTTGGTCGGCGTAGAGATCGCGGTCACTGTCGATCGCTCGATGCGGGGCGTGCGGCGAGCCGAACCAGACGACCGCGAGAAATGGGCGATCGGCGGAGGCTTGCTCGCGAATCCAATCGAGCGCGGCGTCGACGGTGACCGCCGAGCTCTCGCCTTGGGTCTGCACGGCTTCGCCTCGGCGGCTGAGAATAGGGTCGTTGTCAAAGAAATTTGGAGCGCTGAACCATTCGTCGAAGCCTTGGGCTCCTGGATGTGCGGGGCTGTCGCGTCGCACTGAGCCGAGGTGCCACTTGCCGAAGTGCGCCGTTGCGTAGCCGACGGTCTTGAGAGCCTCGGCGATCGTCGTCTCTTGCGGACGCAGAGGATAGCCCCACTTGAAGACTCCCGACCGATTGGGATGGCGTCCCGTCATGATGCTTGCGCGCGTCGGCGAGCAGACCGGCGCCGCAGCGTAGAAACGGTCGAAGCGCAGCCCGGCAGCGGCGGCCTTGTCGAAGTTGGGCGTCTTGAGCTCGGTGCGACCGTTGTAGGCCATGTCGCCCCAACCTTGGTCGTCCGCCAAGACGAGGACGATGTTGGGCTTGTCGGCGGCGCTGCAGAGGACGGCGACGGCGAGACCAGCAGCGAGTCGGAGTACGGACTTAAAGCGTTTCACGCTAAGCATTGTCGCCCAAAGCGGCGAAGGGCAGATTGCGCATTGCTTCGTCGATGTCGTTTCCGTCGTGGAACCAGAGTCTGCCGCGCAACTTCACGGTCGCTCCGGGCTCGCAGTCTGGGAAGACCGGGTCGGCGTGGAAGCATGGGCAGCGCTCGTTGCCCCAGGAGCGCCCGGTGCGCTCCCAGGCGGTTAGGATCGCACGCTCGCCGTCCTTCGATCGAACCGCCGCCGCGGGCGGTTCGAGAACCTTGTTCGTGATGGATTGCTCGCTGAAGTCGGGCGCGCCTTTGAGCATGGCGCAGATCTGGGTGCGCAAGCCTTGTAAGGTTTCTTCGGTTCCGTTCTTGAGCCACAGCTCCATCTCGACCGAACGCTCGCGGGGAGATAGCGAAGCGCCGAAGGAGACCTCGTTCGGCAACAGCCATTCGGAGGCGAGACCGCCATCGGGACGGCGCGACCAGTCGACGTTTTCGATCACTACATTGCGGCTGTTCCAGATGGTCGGCACGTGGGTATGGGCCAGATAGAGGTGTCCGACGGTGCTTGTGATCAGCTCCGGCAAGTCGACTACGACATACTGCTCGGGATCCCAGGGAAGGAAAACGCTCGCCTTAGTTCCGCGTTGCGGGTCGATGGCGTCTTCGAGAAAACCGATGCGGGGATGTCGCCCGCCGGGGTAGGGATGGATCTCGACCTTCGCTTGCGCCGTTGGCGCCGGGCGAGCTTCGAGGCGCTCGGCGTAGCGCCGCGCGCTCTGGTCGTCGAAGCCAGCGACGAGGGCAGCCTCTTCGACCGAGTAGCGGTGGCGCAGCATGACGTCAGTCCACGCTGCTAGATCGGCTCGCGTGGCGGCGACTTCGGTCGGCAGCTCGAGGCTGCCGTCCTCTGGTTTCGGATAACGAGCGGCGGTCATCGGATCGTCAGGCGTCGCGCCGATCAGAGCCTCGAGATCGCGCAGCGCGACGACCTGGAATCCCTCCGCCTTTAGGTGGTTCATGTATTGACGGAAGTGTTCGGGCGGCGTGTGCACCCAGGGATGCGCGGTGTCCGGCACGCCGTGGAACTGAAGCACTACGGCGCGCCCCGGTTGGGCTTTCGAGACGACTTGTTTGAACTGTTCGAGGGTCCAGTCCGGATAGGCGTCGCCCGTAGTTGGGATCAACAGACGATGGTGCGCGGCGGGATCGAAGACAGGGCCTATGCCGAGCGTGCCGTATTCGATCTCGGGTTGCATGCCTCGTCGAGCGAATCGGAATCCCAGGTCCTCGATTAGGCGGAGCGCCTCGGGCCCGAAGCCGTTGCCGCACCAGGCGAAGCTGACGGGTCTGGGAACGTCGACCTTGGCTAGCTCATTCTCGACGAGCGCTAGCTCACCGGCCAGGCGCGCCGCCGCCATGGGTGTCGAGAAGTTGCTGTGCGTCCAGGAATGGTTGCCGATCTCGAAACCCATCTTGTGGATCTCGCCGATGTCTTGCCAAGTCATGAAGTTTTCGGCATCGTCCATCCAACGATGGGTCACGAAGAAGGTTGCGCCGAAGCCGAGCTCGTTGAGCAGGGGGGCGACGAAGTTGCGGTGAGATTTCACGGCGTCATCGAGGGTGAGCACGGCCAACGGTTGCGGGGAGGCGCAGCGCAAGGACATGAGGGAGGCGGCGGCCGGTAGGCTCTGGAGGACCTGCCGGCGGCTGAGTGGCGTGGCCATGGCGGTTGCCTAAGTTTAGGGCAAGCGGGCGGAGCTGGCGTCTAGGCGGGGAACTTACTCCGGAATCGGCTTGGCACGTTCCATGATCCACGGCGCGACAGGGGCTCGCTCCCCGTAGGGGACGCCGTGATAGTTAAACTCTTCCCCGTACTTGAAGCCGTGCTTGGCGCCGATCTCTTCCGCAAGCTCCTTGACGTAGGCGCGGATCAGGCGGCGCGTCGTTGACTCGTTGATTTCTTGCAGCAAGTTGAGGGGTCTACCGGCCATCTCGAGCCTAGCTCTCACGTGGACGGCGTATCTGTGGTTGCGATTGCGCAGCGCTTGGATCACCGCCGCTTTCTTCTCGAAGCTCGTGCTGATGTCCGACGGCACGAACTTGGCCGCTCGATGGCCGCCCTCCCCGGGACGGTAGGGGCGGTAGGCGGCGTAGTAGTAGGTCTCGCGCATACCGTGGCCCTTGAGGCCGGCTTTGGTCGCCTCCGGCAAGAAGTAGCCGGAGTTGGAGTAGTTGGTTTCTTCGGCGGCGCGGCCGGTGAAGAACTGATCCCAGTCGGGTTCGTAGTGGATGTAAGGATCGGGGATGAAGATCTTCTCGGGCTTCCAGTGGCGAACCATGATTGAGATCTGGTTGCGCAGCTCATTGGTTGCGATGGAGCCCAACTCGCCGCTCTTGTCGTTGAGATTGAGGATGTCGCTGACGCCCAGCATTGCGGCCGCCTTCTCAGCTTCTTCGACGTTGGCAATGCGCGTTTCGGGCCAAGACAAGCCGACCGAGTCCTTCTCGTCGTTGCCGACTTGGACAACGAAGACGTGAAAGCCCTCGTCGATCAAGTTGGCGAGGGTTCCCGCGCAGCCGAATAGGTAGTCGCCGCTGCCGGCGGTGACGACCAGGACGTTTTTCGTACGCTGGGCGGAGAGAACAATCGGGAGCGCGAACAGAAGCGCCGCTACGGCTAGACGCATGACTTGCAGAGTTTAGCACCGGTCGGCGGGCGCACGCTTTTAGCTCAAGTTGCGGGCTCATACAGCGTGCTACAATCGGCACCGTTCGACGAGTCGTGCAACGGTTTCTCTCAATCCTCGTTCTTGCCTGTGCGCCCGCCATTGCGGCGGCGGCCGAAGGCTTGCCGTTGGCGGATCCTCCCGCCGGCGACGTGCTGCTGGTCGCTCAGCCGCACCACGACGACCACACGACGGACCATGGCTTGGGCGGGCTCGTCACGCGCTTCATCGACGAAGGCTACAAGGCATACTTCGTTCGAGGATCGAACGACGAGAAAGACGGCGCGCACGGCTATCCGCGAAACGACATTCTCAATTTGAAAGAGGCTCAAGATGCGGTTCGCATTCTTGGGATGGAGGACGAAGTTACTAGTCTCAACTGGCGTAATAACTTCGAGACATCCTACCCTCTCAACGAATTGCGTGAACAATTGGTCTTTCTCGTTCGCAAGTACAAGCCCGATGCAGTCGCCGGCCACAACGCTTGGGAGCACTTCCAGAAGAACCCGGGCCATCGGAACCTTGCTTGGATGTATGAAGAGGCTTACTGGCTCGCTGGATACCGCAACGTCTACCCCGAGCAGTTCGAGCTGGGCTTGGCGCCGCATGAAACGTACCACTACTTCGGGAAGGCCCGGCTGGATTGGGGCCTCGGGCACCGCCCGAACGTCGCCGTCGAGATTAGCGAGGAGAACGTGCGCACGAAGGAAAAGGCGATCCACGCGCACCAGAACGTCTACTCAAACCCGGCGGGGGCCAGGGCGATCAAAGCGAGGCTCGCCGAGGACGGGCTCTACCTGCCGGAACTCGAGGACGTTGAGGACGACAACGCCGCCGGAAACACGCTTCTCGAGTGGCATATGAACTGGATCTCGCGATTCCAGGGCGAGGCGGCAGGAGTCCGGTATGCGGAAGAGTTTTTCTACATGGACGAGTTCTATCACCTGCCGGGCCTGAAGAAGTTTCTCTCGGAAAACGTAAAAGAAAAGTGACGCTTCGAGTCAGGATCATTGTTCTCTTGGCGCTGGCGCCCCTTGCCGCATCGGCGCAAGTCGGCGAGACGAACAACACGGTGCTCGTGATCTCATCCGACGCGAGCAACTGGGTGCTCCACGCCGGCGGAACCGTGGCCCAAATGATCGACGAGGGCATGGATGCCTACGTCATTCGAATCGGCAACGACGAAAAGGACTCTTGGGATCTGCCTCCCGAAGAGACCGCTTTGAAGACCAAACAGGAAAGCGAGGAAGCGGCTCGCATCCTGGGCGTTAAACGGGTTATCTCGCTCGGCTTCCGGTCTTCGGAGTTTCGCGACGTGCCGTTTGTGACGATGCGCGACCGGATTGCTTTCTACATCCGGCTATACAAACCGAAGGTGCTGTTTATCCCCAACCCCTACACGCATCAAGAACGCAACCATGACCGCTACTACGGGGGGCGAGCGGCTGAGGATGCCTGGCGGGCAGCGGCTTTTGAGAACTTCTTCCCCGCCATGAAGGGCGCCGGACCGGCCCCGCATATTACCCCGGAAGTCTACTATTTCGCCTCGCCGGTCGATCCGGCACGGCGGGAGCCCGAAGCGAGCGCGACCTTCGCTCCGCAACCGAAGATGATCGATATCTCAGGCGTGATCGAGAAGAAGGTCAAAGCCGCCCAAGCGCTCTCGACGATCAACCGGAGCATGGCGATGCGCATAGCGGAGCGGCTCCAATCGACTGGCCGCCGAATTCGGAGCATCGACGAGATGAACGCCGCCGCAATCGATCGTCTGGTCGAGGAACGGGTCCGCGGTCTTGGCGCGTTGGGGGCGGAGGGGACCAGCTACGCCGCCGCCGAAGAGTTTCGCTACGCAGGCGTCGAGTTTCGGATACCTTCCGCGTACCGCTAGCTCGGCAGTTCCTTTCCGCTGCCCCGAATTCGGCAAGATCGAGAGCGAACGGCCGATGAGTCCTCTATCATGTCCATTCTCTTGCGCAGTCTCTCTGAGCTGTTGCGTCGCGGGGAACCCGAAGCGGCGCTCGCACCCGAAGAGTCGGCCGAACCGATAGAGATGCGCGCGTTGTCGCGGGTCAAGACGAACGAAGAGGTCTTGCTGCAATGGATCGACCAGGACGACGCTGAGCGCTCGGAGCCGGCGGTAATCTTTGAGCGCTCAAGGCGGGGAGCCGGACTGCGCTTCTCGGTCGCGCTTCCCGTGGGCCTCTCGATCTTGCTGACTCGGAAAGGTGAAGGCCCCGTGAAGGCCATCGTGCGGCATAGCCGAGAGCTCGAAGACGGCTTCCATCTCGGCGTTCGATTGATCGGCCGGGAGTTGCGGCGCTTCGATCGTCACCCGGTAGACGCGGAAGCCAGTCTGCACTGGTCGAGCGTTCGCAACGGCCAACAGACGATTGTGGTGCGCGTAACCGATTCAACCGCGGAGGGAGTGCAACTCGACGCTCCTTGCAGCATTCCGGAAGAGATGATGGTGCGGCTTGGGCACGGGGGCTGGCACCGCCTGGGGGTGATCAGCTACTGCAAGGAGAGGGCCGGGAGGTTTGTCGCGGGCGTGCAGTTCACCACGCCTCCGAAATCCGACGAGTCGGCCGAAGCGAAGGACTAGCTGCGTCCCCTCCCCCGCCACGGATGAGGCGGTTTTTCGGGCTATCTAGGGCTCCCGCCGAAGGTTGTGTCGGCCCAAAGCCCTTTACACTCAACCACAAGGAGTGGTTTGCATGCTAACTCGGCTGATTCTCTCGGCTCTTGTCGCGATTGCCTGCGCGGCGGCCGGCGAGCTGCGTCTTCGTGTTGTCGATCTCGACGAACAGCCCGTTTGGGCGCGGTTCGAGGTACGCGACGCCGATGGTCAGATGTATCGGCCCGTAGGGGCGATGCGCGACGTCACCGCTACATCGCGAGCCGGAGGCGAACCCTGGTACATAGGGAGCTTCGTCGCCAAAGACGATGCCTTACTCGAACTCCCTCCCGGAAGGTACACGGTCGTCGCCGAGCGGGGTCCCGAGTTTCAACGCTACGAGCACGAGATCGAGATCGGCCTCAAGGGCGCGGTCGACCTCGTGATTCCGCTGCGGCCGTGGATCCGCATGAACGAGAAAGGTTGGTGGTCGGCGGACTTCCACGTTCACCGTCGGCCCGAGGACGTCGAAAAGCTGCTCTTCGCCGAGGATCTCAACCTGGCGGTCGTCTTCACGATGTGGAACAAGCGCGATCTGTTTGAAGGCGAAGAACTGCCTAAGAGTCCTCTGCGCAAGATCGACGACACGCACTGGCTGACGCTCAACAACGCCGAGGATGAGCGCGGCGGCGGCGCCTGGATGTTTCACAATCTGCGGGCGAAGCTGCCGCTAGGCGTCGAAGGCCGTTGGCATCCGGCAGGGTTGCGATTCATCTCGGAAGCAAAACGACAGCGCTATGTGCCGCTGGGCTTTCCTTGGTTCGACGTTGAGAAGCCTTTCTGGTGGGAGGTTCCGGTTGTGATGGCGCTTTCGCCGCCGGACTCGATCGGCCTGTTGCACAACCACTTCAATCAGTACGGAGTGCACGCCGAAGAGGCTTGGGGACGGCCCCGCGACCGCGAGACCTACCCGGGCAATCAAGGCTTCGTTGACTCGTCTCTCGAATTGATCTACCGCTACTGGAACCTCGGGTTGACGATTCCGTTCTCGGCCGGTTCCGCCAGCGGCGTCTTGCCTAACCCGGTCGGCTACAACCGTGTCTACGTCAAGCTCAACGAACCTCCCACGCTCGAGGCGTTCTATCGCGGCTTTCGGCAAAACGAATCGTTCGTGACCAACGGCCCGATGCTCTTCTTCGACGCCGTCGAGTTGCCGGGCAATCAGGTTCGAATCTGGGTCGACGCGCAATCGCGTGAGCCGCTGGACCGCATTGAGATCGTCGCTAACGGCGAGGTAGTACAAACGTTCGAGGCGCCGGAAGGCAAGATGAGCTTTTCCACCGAGCTGACCGTCGGCGGCGGGCTGCACAGTTGGATCGCCGCTCGGTGCTATACGAAAAACGACTCAACGATTCGTATGGCGCACTCACGCGCCATCACGCTGCAAGGGGCATGGGGCCCTCAGGCGGACGCCGTGTTCTTCATTCGCTGGATCGACGAGCTGATCGAAGAGTCGCTCAAGGATCCGGAACGATTCGGCTCGGAAGCTGAGCGTAACCAAGTGCTATCACTCTACGAGCAGGCCCGCGGTTTTTACGAAAGCAAGCTGTAGACTGCAGAAGACCGGCGGAGCGTGCGCCCTAGGCGCCTACTCGGGGCTTCGACGGGGTCCTAGCGACCGGCCCAGGACTTGTATAAGCCGGCCACTCCAGCCATCTCGGCGTTTCCGGGGTGGATCACCACCCGGTAGCGAAAGCGAATCGATTTGCCGGGGGCGATTGTGATCGAGCCGTCGCGCGTCTTATCCCGGAAGAAGTCATGCTCGCCGAACGGATTGGCCGCGAACAGCCCGTAGGCGCGAACGTGCCAGAAGGTCGGATGCTTCGGGTTCTCCGGATGGTCGAGAATTGCGACGCCGTAGTTCTTGTCGCCGATCGGCCCGGAATAGTCGACCCAGGGCGAAGCTTTGCCCCACGTCAATTTTTCGCCCCGCTGACCCTCGGCGTTGACGATCACGCCGTCGCCGGGGCTGCGGTCTTGGCGAGACTCGCGTAAGCTCGGCGCGAGACGCACCGCGAAGGTGCCCTCTTTGGTATCAGAGAGCTTGACCGGCTTCACGGCCGCTTCGAGCGTGACGTCGAAATCGACGATGCGATTCTTGCCCTCGCCGCGAAACCAGACGGTGCGCTTTTCGGTCAGCATCACTTCGCCGTCAGGCCCGCGCCATTCGAAGTCGCCGCGAATAAAGCCGTCGCCGACTTTATGAATCCCCTTGAGCACGATGCGGCCCTTGGGCATTCCGCCCGTCTGGTCGGTTTCATTAGCCCAAAAATCAATCCCATCAACGTTGCCGTGGCTGTACCAAAGCCCGCGGTGATGAGGATGATCGTGGGCCTCGCCTGGGATGTCGTCGCGCATCGGAAACTGGCGGGTTACGACGACGCCGTCGGCGGCGTGGAGGGGATGAAAGTAGGGCTTCGTCGTTTTCTCGCCGTAGTAGAAGGTAGTAAACGGCTTGCCGTCCACCAACACGTCGATGCTGCCGTCGTTCTGACGGAAGGAGACTTCAGCAGGCGCCGAAGCTGCCGACAGGACAAGAAAAGAGAGAATCAACAAAATGCGCATGGCGCTGCTCATCATAGAACACCTAAGCGCTCGGCGGTGAGAGAAACTAGGATCTAATCGCTTGGCGGCTCGGCTCGCCCAGGCGGCAAGCGGCGTGGACGGCGCGAACGGCGTCCTGGAGAGCTTCTTCGAGAATCACGACCGCGGTCGTGAGCTCGCTAGAGCCCTGAGCGATGGCGATGATGTTGATGCCGCGTTCCGATAGCGAAGCGAACAGCCGGCCAGCCAAGCCTGGAGTGCCCTTCATGCCCTCGCCGACGGTAGCCAGCAGCCCCACCGAATGATCGATCTCGATCGGGTGGACGTAGCCGTGAGCGAGCTCGAGCGCCAGCTCTTCGCGCAAGTTCTCGATCACCGCCTCGACGTCTTCCGTGCGGATCAGCATGCAAAAGTTTTGGCGGAAGCTTGAACGCGTCAGCAGCAGCACATCGACCTTGGCGCGCGCGGCCGCCTCGAGCGCACGCGCCATCAGTTGCGCCCCGGACATCGTCAGGCTCACCGCTTCAATCGAAATCAGAGTCACGCTCGGCATCGATGTAATCGCGCGGACGCCGTTAGCCTCGGCTACGTGCGAGCTGATGCGCGTACCCGGCGCCTCGGGACGGAAGCTGTTTTTGATCCGGACCGGGATATCTTTCTCAATCAACGGCGTTAGGGTGGCAGGGTGCAGCACCTTGGCGCCGTTGTAGGCCAGCTCAGCGGCTTCGTTGTAGGTGACGTCGGCTAGAATGCGCACATCGTCGACGACGCGGGGATCGCCAGTAAGGATGCCGTCGACGTCGGTCCAGATCCAGAGCTCGCCGGCGTCGAGCGCCGCGGCGAGAATCGAGGCGGAGAAATCGGAGCCGCCGCGTCCCAGCGTGGTCGGAACCCCCTGTTTCGTCGCGGCGTTGAACCCCGTTACGATCGGCACGAGGCCGGACTCGAAGCGAGGCGTCAACAAGGCACGCGCCTTTTCCGCAGTCTCTTCCGTCAGCGGCGCGGCCGCTCCGAAGCCGGCGTCGGTAACGATCGCGTCGGAACCGCTGACGGCTTCCGCCCGGCATCCGATCGCGCACAACGTTTCGGCCAGCAATAGGCAGGAGAGCTTCTCGCCGGTGGAAACCGCCTCATCCACCGAGCGCGCTGGCCGCTCGCCGAGCATCAGCATGCCGGCGGCGGTGCGCCCGAAGGCTGCAACGAGATCTCGAATACGCTGCTCGACGGCAGGCAGAGACTCCTCGGGAAGCAGCTCGCGGGCCGCCGCGAGATGGTTACGCTCGAGCGCGCTCAGAGACTGCTGGAGAGCTTCCTCTTCGCCTTCCTCGCCAAGCCGCATGGTATCGAGCAGCAAATCGGTGACCTTCGACATCGCCGACGAAACGACGAGGACCGGCCGCTCGGCCGCAGCCTGCTTGGCGATCTCGGCGGCTCTCCGGATCGCTTCGGGCGAGCCCACGCTCGTTCCTCCGAACTTCATCACAAGTAAGGACTTAGGCATCTTTTTGAAGGGTATGGCAGGCTGCAGGAGGGCGCAGAAAGCCTTTGAATCCAGTATAGCCGAGACACCGCGGGCGGACCGGGCGGGGGTTTTCTAGAGCGGATGCCCCTACCTCCCTGCTCAATTCGCCTTATTGACCTCTCGTGTATTGGGCGGTAGCTTTGGGATGAACTTCGGCGTCTTTCCATCCGGAAGACGGCGGATTTGTGCGCCCGATCTTTGGGCACGTTCGGCGCAACAAGTGGATCTACGACTCGCATTTAATTGCTTTCCGAGGTTTCGGGCGTCTTTCCGGCGCCGATCGGCGGAGCTGCCGTTGGCATTTTGGGTCAGCGAGGAAAGCCTGGACGAGACCGCGATGGTTGAGGCGAGCGGGCTTTCCGTCGACCCCATCACAGCGGTCTGGGTCATTCTTGGGCTGGCCGTCTTTGTCGGCTGCGTCATCGCCTTCTCGCGCTGGCGCTACAACCGTCTTTGTCGGGCTGATTACAAGAGCTCGGCGGCGCTCTATTCCCTCGCTGAACGCCTCTTCGTCGCAGCTAGTCAAGAAGACGCTCTGGGAGAGGGCGCCGAAACGGCCCGCAAGGTCGCCGGCGGATCGCACTGCTTCGTGCTGATGGCGAGGCCGGGGAATCGCAAGCTCGAGTACGTCGTCGGCTCGAACCCGCTGCCCCGTACCGTCGTTCTGGTGGGCACGATTTCCGGACCGGCGACCTGTTTTCGCAGCGGTGAAACAACCGAAGTCCCCGACGCCGAGAATTGCCCCTTCCTGAACAAGGAAGCTGTGCGCAAGCGGCGTCAAAAGGCGCTGCTCTACGTCCCCATCAAGGCGGGCGGCCAGACGATCGGAGTTCTTGAGATTGAAGATCGCAAACGCAAGCGAGGTTTTAGCCGCGAGCAGATCGCGCGTGCCGAGCACGCCGCCAAGATCACCGCGCTAGGCCTGCGAATCGCAGAGCAGCGCGAGATGAAGGAGCAGCTTCACCGCAGCGAGAAACTGGCGGCCGTCAGCGAGCTGGCCGGAGCCATGGCGCAGGACCTGGGCGATCCCTTCAACAAGATTCGCGGTCTGATCGACGGCGCCGAGTGGGAGCGCAGCCCGCGTAAAGTCTCCGACTGTCTCGATGCGGTGGCGGTCGAGGTCGATCACGCGATCTCGGCCCTTGAGCGGCTAATGCGTTTCGCTTCGCCGAGCGCGGGCGCGCCCCAAGAGGTGGACATCAACGCGCTGCTGCGCGAGCTCGTCGCCGACCTGCGCCAACGCCGCGAGAGCTCAGAGTTCCAGATTCGCCTAGGGCTGTCCAAACGCGCTGTCCTTGTGATGGCCGACCCGACTCACATCGAGCAGGTTTTCTTGATCCTGTTGCGCCACGCCGAGCACTTCCTCGAGCAGATTCAGGGCCGGTCGCTGCAGATTCACAGCACGCGCCGAGAAGGCTTCGCAGTAGTATCGATCTCACCCACGTCACGGCGTGATCGATCGTTGCGCAGCAACATCGCACGCGCCGGGACCGATCAAGACCCAAGCGGGTCGTTCGGCCTCTCGATCTGCCAGAGCCTGATTGAGCGCGTCGGCGGCTCGCTGGAGATCGATCGCAGCTCTTCGCTCGGTTTCCAGATCGAGGTTCTCTACCCGCTCTCGGAAGAGTCGTGGCAAGACAACGAGCCCCTCAGCGAGCCGACCGACATCGTGCCGCTTCGCTCCGGCCCGCTCACGGCGCTGATCATTGACCCGGACCGCACGGTGCAGGAGCAGCTCGTCTACCACCTGGCCGAGCTGAGCTATCGCGCTATTCCGGTGTCAACCGCGGAAGAGGCGTTGGAACTATTTGAACGCGTCGAGTTCGATTGGGTGTTTTGCGAGCTGCGGCTGCGACCCTACAGCGGCGTTGAGATCTACGAGCGTCTGCGCAGCCGCGTCGAGCAATTCGTCTTTCTCGCCGACAAGGCATCGGAGGCCGAGCACCGCGAAGTCTTCCGCGGCGAAGGCCGTGCGGTGCTGCGCAAGCCCTTTACCTCGGAAGATGTCGAGGGCCTGGTTGATTCGCTGCTGCGAAACTCCGTAAGCAGCATGCACTAAGATCACTAAGATGCTCCGCCTGCTGCTATGGGCTCTCGCCGCCGTCGCCGTATTGGCCCTCGGCTACACGGGGTATGCGGCGGCCGTCGGAAAGAAACAAGCCCTGGCACAGCTTCTCGGCGCGGTTCGACGTGAACCAGTCGACTTTTCGACGCTGCGGCTCAAGCCCTCGCCAAACCAGTTCCTCGTCTGCCCTCCTGGCTATTGCGCCGCGGAGGCGCACCTTGCATCGCCCGAGTTCGATATGTCCGCCGCTGAGTTGCGTAACCGCTGGGTGGAGCGAATCGAAACCCTGCCGCGGGTCGAGCGGATCGCCGGCGACGATGCGAGCGAACAGTATGACTTTGAGCAGACGACTCCGCTTCTCGGCTTTCCCGACACGATAACGGTTCGCTTCATCGACCTCGGCGACGGCCGCTCGACGTTCGCGGTCTACAGCCGGTCGCACTACGGCTACTCTGACATGGGGGCCAATCGCAAACGAATCGGGCAATGGCTCGCCAACCTCGAAGCCGGTCTATAATCACAACGGTATTTACTGTTGTGAGCTTCTCGTGCAAACTGCGAAACCTCCGGTTCAGCTTTGGGCTCTCCCTGGCTTTGATGCTGCTCGCCGTTTCGGCCTCGGCTCAGACCGTCGACTTTAGCCGCGACGTTCGACCGATCCTCTCTGAGCGCTGCTTTACCTGCCATGGCAACGACGAGGCCAAGCGCCAGAGTGAGCTTCGTCTCGACACGGCTGAGGGCCCGACCGCCGACCTCGGCGGCCGTTTCGGCGTCGTGCCCGGCAAACCAGCAGACAGCGAAGTCTACAAACGGATCGCTTCCGACGATGCGATCCGCCGCATGCCGCCTTCCTGGTCTGGGGCGGCTAAGCTCTCGAGCGAGGAGATCGAGACGATTCGGCTTTGGATCGAGCAAGGCGCCGACGGAAGCGGGCATTGGGCTTTTTCGTCGCCACGCAGACCCGCTCTGCCCGCTGTCGATAAAGAAGACTGGACTCGTAACGCGATCGATCGCTTCGTTCTGGAGCGTCTGAACGCCGAGGAGCTCGAGCCGTCGGAGACGGCCGCCCGTGAAACTCTGATTCGTCGCGTGAGCCTCGACATCACTGGCCTGCCGCCGACTCCCGCGGAGGTCGACGCCTTCGTCGCCGACCGCTCCCCCAACGCCTACGAAATGCTCGTAAACCGCTTGCTAGCCTCGCCGCGCTATGGAGAACGCATGGCGATCCGCTGGCTCGACGCGGCGCGCTACGCCGATACAAACGGCTATCAGACCGATGCGGAACGCTATCAATGGCGTTGGCGCGACTGGGTGATCGAGGCATTCAACGACAACATGCCGTTCGATCAGTTCACCGTCGAACAGATTGCCGGCGATATGCTGCCCGGCGCGACGCTCGACCAGAAGATCGCCAGCGGCTTCAACCGTAACCACCGCCAGAACGGGGAAGGCGGCATCATTGACGCCGAGTACGCGGTCGAATACGTCGTCGACCGCGTCGATACGACCTCCACTGTCTGGCTAGGCCTGAGCATGGGTTGCGCGCGCTGCCACGACCACAAGTACGACCCTATCACGCAGAAGGATTTCTACCGCCTCTACGCCTACTTCAACAACATTCCTGAACGCGGCAAGGCGTTCAAGTACGGCAACTCGCCGCCGATGATCAGCGCGCCTACCCTTGAGCAACAGGCCGTGCTCGCCGCGCACGACGAGAAGCTTGCCGCAGCGGAGAAACGCTTCCGGTCGTTGGCGCCCGAGGCTGAGCAGGAGCAGCGCCAGTGGGAGCGCCGCATCGCGGGAGGCCCCAGCCTTGACTGGGCGATGCCCGACCGCAGCGTCCGCCGGTTTGCGCTCGATTCCGAAGGGGCCGACAGTTGCCCTGTCGACGGACGGGTCCCGGTTGCGCCCGGCCGGCTTGGCTCGGCGGCAAGCTTTGACGGCGTCGGCTTTCTCGACGGAGGTGAGATCGGCAAGTTCGACTTCGAGGACGAGTTCACGCTGGCCGCCTGGGTCAAGCCGGAGAGCCCAGACGGCGCGATTCTCTCGAAGGCCCTCGACATCGAAGAAGGGACGGGATACGGCGTCTATCTTAAGGACGGCAAGGTCCAGGCAAACCTCGTCGTGCGTTGGCTCGACGACTGCCTGCGCGTTGAATCGAAACAGAGCATCCCGCAAGACGAGTGGACGCACGTGCTTGTCGCCTACGACGGCTCGCGTTTCGCCAAGGGCCTCAGAATCTTCATCAATGGACGCGAAGCCGAGCCGAACGTGATTCGCGACGAGATGAATCAGCACATCACGACCAAGGAGCCGTTCCGCATCGGCGCCGGCAACGGACAGCGTTTCCGCGGACTGATCGACGACGTGCGCTTGTACTCTTACACGCTCTCACCCGACGAGGCGGCGGTCGTCGCCAGCGCCGCCGCGCTCAGCGAAATTGCCGCACGGCCTGAAGCTGATCGCACTCAAGGCGAGCGAGACAAGCTACGGTTGGCCTTCTTGAATGAGCACGCCCCCAGCGGGATTCGTGGCGCTTGGCGCGAGGCGTTTGAGCTGCGCAAGCAACGCAACGCGCTGATCGCGAGCTTCCCGACGGTGATGGTAATGGACGAGCTCGCCGAGCGCCGCCAGACCCACGTGCTTAAGCGCGGGGCCTACGACGCTCCCGGCGAACCTGTTGGTCCCGGCGTCCCCGCGGCGCTGCCGCCGCTGCCGGCCGGCGCGCCCAACAATCGCCTCGGCTTGGCGCGGTGGCTGGTCGACCGCTCGAATCCGCTCACGGCCCGCGTAACCGTCAACCGATTCTGGCAGATGTTCTTCGGCATGGGCTTGGTTCGTACCGTTGAGGACTTTGGCTCTCAGGGCGAGCCGCCGGTCAACCAGGCTCTGCTCGATTGGCTCGCTGTTGAGTTTATGGAGTCCGGATGGGACGTCAAACATCTGGTCAGGACGATCGTCTCCAGCGCCGCCTACCAGCAGTCTGCCGAGGCCAAACCCGAGCTGATCGAGAAGGACCCAGAGAACCGACTGCTTACGCGCGGCCCTCGTTTCCGCCTACCGGCGGAGGCGGTTCGCGACCAGGCTCTCGCCATCTCCGGTTTACTCACCGAAGAGATTGGCGGACCTTCGGTCAAGCCATACCAGCCCGCCGGCTTGTGGTCGGAGCTAGGCGGCTCAAGCGACTACAAGGCCGACTCGGGCGAGGCTCTCTACCGACGCAGTCTCTACACCTTTTGGAAGCGCGCCGTGCCGCCTCCCTCGATGCTCAACTTCGACTCGGCAGGACGCGAAGCCTGCACGGTGCGCGCGGTACGCACGAACACGCCGCTGCAGGCGCTCAATCTGATGAACGACGTGGCGTTTCTCGAGGCGTCGCGCAAGCTGGCCGAGCGCATGATTCTCGAAGGCGGCGAAGAAGCGAGCGATCGTCTCGCTTGGGGTTTCCGGCTGGCGACGGCGCGGCGTCCGGCGGCGTCCGAAAGCGAGGTGCTCGCTTCGAGCCTGGCGCACTTCCGGGACTACTTCGCCACGGACCAGGAAGCGGCTGAGCGGTATCTCAAGCAGGGCGAGAGCCGCCGTGACCCTACGATCCCGCCCCAAGACTTAGCGGCCTACGCTTCGGTAGCTAGTTTGATCCTCAACTTGGACGAGACGATCACGAAGGAATAGCTCGGCGGCGTTATAATCCCAACGGAGCATCTCATGGACCCACGCCGCGAACGAGCCCTTCAGATGACCCGCCGCCACTTCTTCAGCCGGACAGCGACCGGCCTCGGCGCGGCCGCCCTGGCTTCGCTGCTCGGCGACGATCTCAGCGCCGCCGGCGAGACCATGGGCCTTGCCGGCCTGCCGCATTTCGCTCCCAAGGCCAAGCGCGTCATCTACCTGTTTCAGTCCGGCGCTCCTTCGCAGATGGAGCTCTACGACCACAAACCGCGCCTCACCGACCTTGTTGGCACCGACCTCCCCGACTCGATCCGCAAGGGACAGCGCCTCACGGGCATGACCGCCACGCAGGCGAGCTTCCCCGTCGCGCCGTCGCTGTTTAAGTTCGCCCAGCACGGCAACTCCGGCGCCTGGATGAGCGAGCTCGTACCGCATCTCGCCGAGATCGCCGACGAGCTGACGTTCGTTAAGTCAATGCACACCGAGGCGATCAACCACGACCCGGCGGTGACCTTCTTCCAGACCGGCGCGCAGCTCGCTGGCCGTCCCTCGATCGGCGCCTGGCTCTCCTACGGACTCGGGACCGAGAACAGCGAGCTGCCGGCGTTTGTGGTGATGACCTCGAAGGGCTCGGGGCGGCCCGGCGGCGGACAGCCTCTCTACGATCGACTTTGGGGCAGCGGCTTCTTGCCGTCGCGCTACCAAGGCGTCAAGTTCCGCAACAGCGGGGACCCGGTGCTGTATCTCTCCGACCCGGATGGCTTCAGTCCCGCGGCGCGGCGGCGCTTCCTCGACGACCTTGCCAAGCTCAACCGCATCGAGCTCGAGCGTACCGGCGATCCGGAGATCGAGACCCGCATCGCGCAGTACGAGATGGCGTATCGCATGCAAACTTCGGTGCCTGAGCTGACCGATCTATCGTCAGAGCCCGAGAGCGTTCTTGAGATGTACGGCCCGGACGCGCGCAAGCCCGGAACCTACGCGGCGAACTGCCTGCTGGCGCGACGGTTGGCCGAGCGCGGCGTGCGCTTCATCCAACTTTTTCACCGCGGCTGGGATCACCACACAAACCTGGCGGCGGAAATTCCGCTGCAGTCGCGCGACATCGACCAGCCGTCGGCAGCCCTGGTGCGCGACCTCAAGCAGCGCGGCCTGCTCGACGACACGCTGGTCGTCTGGGGCGGCGAATTCGGCCGCACGGTCTATTCGCAAGGCAAGCTCACCGCGACCGACTACGGCCGCGACCACCATCCGCGCTGCTTTACGATTTGGATGGCGGGCGGCGGCGTCAAGCCCGGCCTGACTTACGGCGCGACCGACGACTACTGCTACAACATCGCTGAGAATCCGGTGCATGTGCACGATCTGCACGCGACGATGATGCAACTGCTCGGCATCGACCACAAGAAGCTGACGTTCAAGTATCAAGGGCGGAATTTCCGATTGACGGACGTGCACGGCGAAGTCGTGGAGCCGTTGCTGTCGTAGAAGCGGCCTGAGAGAACGGATGCTCGATGTCCTCGATCCGCGACACGCAAGAATCGACTGAAACGCTGGTCACCCGCGCCACAACATGCAAGACCGTCCACGGGCGGAGGTCGCCGGTGAATCCGGCTCGATAGCGGCATGGCATCGGTCGAGTTGCTGAGCCTCGAGGCGCGCGAGGCCGCCGGGGAGCTAGCCGAAAGCTTTCTCAGCGCAGAGCCGTTCCCGCATTTTTCGTTCGACGGACTCTTGGACGCGCACTTCCTGAAACGGCTTCAAGAAGAGTTCCCGCCCTTTGCCGAGAAGAACGCACTCACCGACTACGGCGAGCCCGGCGGTAAGGCTGTTTGCTCGGAGATGGCCAAGATAGGACCGGCCTATCGCGAGCTTGACGCGCTGTTTCGATCGCGCGGCTTTCTCGATTGGATGAGCCGGGCGACCGCCATGCCCGACCTGCTCTACGACCCTGACTACTACGGCGGCGGCACCCACGAAAACTTATCGGGAGAATCGCTCGACTCTCACGTTGACTTCAACATTCATCCTCGGCTGCGCTGGCATCGGCGGCTGAACTTGATTCTATTCTTGAACGATGAGTGGGAAGCGGACTGGGGCGGCTCCTTACGGCTACAGAAGAATCCGTGGGCTCCCTCCGCGGCGGATCCGATCGTGGAGATCGTTCCCCGTGCGAATCGCTGCGCGCTATTCGAGACGAGCGAGCGCTCCTGGCATGGCTTCGAGCGCATTCGCATTCCCGAAGATCGGCCGGGGCTGACGCGCCGCACCGTCGCGGTCTATTTCTACACGAAGCAAAGGCCGTTCGAAGAGATTGTTCCCGAGCACGGCACCTACTATGCTCCCGCGCCTCTTCCCGAGCGTCTCAGCGGGGATGATGAGCTTCGGGCGTTGATCGAGGCGCGCGACCGCCGTCTGCGCTACCACTGGGAGCGCGAGAGAGAGCTGAGCGAAATGCTCGAAAAGATCGACCGCAGCCCAAGCTTCCGAATCGGGCGGGCGCTGACCTGGCCGGCAAGGAAACTGCGCGCGTTGCTACGCGGGTAGAAACGCACTACGTTCAGTTCACTGCTACGGAGCCTCATCCAGCACGCAGCGAAAGCCGACGTGCGGGTAGCGCCAATCGGGGCGATGGGCACGGTTGCGGTTGGAGATGCGCAGCGCCCAGGGGGCGTCGTCCCAGGCACCGCCGCGGACGCCATGGGTCTCGCCCGTCTCGGGACCTTGCGGGTCGGCCTCGTCGGCTTGGGCGTAGTAACCGTCGGCGTGCCAATCGGCGACCCATTCCCAGACGTTGCCGGAAACATCGTGCAGTCTCCAGTCGTTCGCCGGAAAACTCTCGATCGGCGACGTGTGCTCCCAGCGGTCCGCGCCCTCAGCGACGCCGGAGCAGCACTCTTCGGTGCCGTAGTTCGCCCGCGAACGGTCAATCTCGTCGCCCCAGGGGTAGAGCGCTGCCGTGCGTCCGGCGCGTGCGGCGTACTCCCACTCGGCCTCGGTCGGCAGACGCCCCCCGGCCCAGGTGCAATAGGCAGCCGCCTGCTTCCAACCCACGCGCACGATCGGGTGGTCGAGCTTGGACCAGTCGGAGTTGAATACCGGGCCTTCGCCGAGCTCGCGGCCGGTCTCGTCGGCGAAGCGCCGATACGCCGCGACAGGAACCTCGGTGCGCCCGAACCACAGCTCGCGCGTGATGCGGACTGTATGCCGCGGACGCTCCCAATCGCGGCAATCCGGATCGCCCTCTTGACAGCCCTGCTCGAACTCGCCCGCTGGAACGCGAACGTAGCGCAGTCCGTCGCGCGGATTGAGCTCGCCAGGCGGGCGTTGGGGCAAGAGCGTCGCCGCCGGCTCGCCGCACGCGAGCAACGCCGACAGTAGCAGGATCGAGGCGTGCGCGTGCCTCATCGCCGGGCAGCCTCTTCGAGCACGCCGAGAAGCGCGCGAGCGGCGCGCTCCCACGAGAACTCGCGCGCACGCTCCCAGCCGCGGCGGCACAGCGTTCGACGCAGGGCGTCGTCGAAGTAGACGGCGTCGAGCATCGCCGCGAGCTCAGCGGGCCGCGACGGCGTGAAGGCCAGCCCCGCCTCACCGACGATCTCATCGAGCGAGCTGCCAGCGGCGTAGACGACTGCGGCACCCGAGGCCATGGCTTCGAGCGGCGGCAGCCCGAACCCCTCGTCCCAGGAAGGCATCACGAAGGCGCGTGCCTGGCGATATAGGGCGGCGAGCTCGGCGTCTGGAACGAAGCCTTCGAAACGAAGCTCCTCGCCGAGGCCCAGCTCGGCGGCGAGCGCGCGCAGCTCTTCGTAGCAAGTGCGGAAGTTGTCGGAGCCGTAGTCGCCGACCAGACGCAGCACCGCGCCGTCGCTCCGCGCTCGACTTGCTGCGAAGCCGCGCAGCAAAGCGCCGAGGTTCTTGGTCGGGCTGATACCGCCGCTGTAGAGTACGAACGGCTCTTTGTCGTCGTCGACGTGCTGGGCGCGAAATATCTCAGCGGCGGCTTCGGAGATGACGCGAACGGGATCGGCGATGGGTCCATAGACGCGGCGAATCGAGCGTTTCGAATACTCGGAAACCGTCATACAGACGTCGGCTTCGAGCATCGCCGCCCAGACCTTGGCGCGCCAATAGAACTCGTTGAGACGGGAGGCGAAAGCGAGTTTGGGATGGTCTTCAGCGATCGTGTCGTGTACGCCGACGACGACGCGTGCGCCCGACCACAACGGGTAATACGAGTACACGGTCGGAAATAGAAACACGTCGAGCGACTCGGCCGCCGCCGCGCGACGCATGCGCCAAAGATCGGCGCCCCCACGCCTTCCGTCGACCCGAGCTGCTTGGGAGACAGCCTGGTGCGTTTCGACGCGACGAACTTCGAAATTGGCCGGCACGACGGGATCGGCCTCGACGCCGGAATCGAGAAACAGCACGTAGCGATTGTCGGGATCGACGCGGCCGAGCCCGGCGGCGATCTCGCGCAAGAAGCGTCCGAAGCCGCGCCGGTTGCTCCACGAGCCGCCGTCGATGCCGACGCGCATCTAGGGACGGCCTCCGATCGCCCTGCGGCGCACTCCGATCAGAATGCCCATCAGAAGATTTTCGCGCGTCCGGGCGTGCCGAGGGCGTAGCCCACGACTTCTCCGGCGGACCAGGCGCACGTCAGTAAGAGAATCCATCCGAGCGAGCGCGCCGCTTGAGGGCCAAGACCCTTGGCAGCGGCGCCGCGGAGAGTGCGCCAGACGAGCAACCCCGGCAAGAGGGGAGAGATCGCCGCCCAGTAGACCCGCCGCCATGCCGGGGCGAACTCGATGCGCTCGGCGGCGTATCCGCGTCCGTAGTTGAAGCGCTGGCGCAGAGCCGTCGGGCGGCTCATTGTGTTGACAAAGTCGATCGCAGCGTTGGTCGTGCGCAACATTTTGCCTTGGGCGAGCCAGCGCTCGTGCAGGACCGTTTCCCAAACGCCGGCGTCGAGCAAGTCTCGGTTCTCGTCGAGCGCGCGGCGTTTGTAGGAGAGGTTCGCGCCCGAGAGCGCTCGCGCCGGCCCCTCCACAAGCGGCGGCGCAAAAGCTCCGTACTCGCAGAAATAGAGCCCGAGGTCAAAGGCGAAGGCGGCGCCCGGGGATCGCACAGGACCGCCGACGGCGCACGCCTCGGGCTCGCCGTGATGGGCCGCAAGAATATGCGCCGCCCAGTCTCGGGCCGGGATGGTCCGCGCTTCGATGGCTCCGACGATTTCTCCGCTGGTCTCGGGCAGCGCCGCCCAGCGCAACTGAGGTACGGTGCGCGGCTGATCGAAGTGGAGAAAACGCACCGCTGGAAAACACTCTCGCAATTCTTCGGCTGGATCGAGCCGCGAGCAATCAGCGACGACGATCTCGGCGATTTCTTTCTGCGACGCGAGCGCCTGCAAACAGCGCTCTAGAATCCGCGGCGACTCATACGAGGTGACGATAACGGAAAGCTCAGCCATCGCCGCCTCGGAGGAAGCCCGTCGTCTCGCCGAGCGTCTGTACACAGGCGAAGGCAACGTAGAGCGGAAACGCCAGGATTGCCGTCGCCGCCCAGCGCGGCCGAGCTGCTACGTTGCGCGCTAGCCGCAGCAGTAAGAGAAGGGGCAACAGTAGGCGAGACAGCGCCGCGGCTGTTCGAGCACCGCCGCTCATGCCGCGGGCGCGGGCCCCGGCCCAATCGTGCGACCAACGCCGGCGATCTCGCACGAACGTTGCCAGCGTCGGCGGGTGATAGAAGGCGCGTAGGGCGGCGTCGCGTTGAAACGCAACGCCTCGCTCGAACATCGCCGAGTGATAGTCGAGCTCAGAGGCTGATCCGGCAATGTCCGCCGGTTCGGCCGCACCCGCCGCGTAAACGACGCAGCCGGCGGGCGCGAGTCGCGCCTCGGCTTCGTCGAGGGCCCCCTCGCGCCGCGGCGGCGCGGCGTGCGAGTACTCCCAGAGGTAGATCGCGCGAACCGCTAGGGAGGCGTCAGGAGCCGGCTCGACGACGCCGGCCGTTACGCCCTCTTCGGCCGCGAGGGCGGCACGGAGCCAACCCGGATCAAGCGTATAGTCTTCGCTCAACATCGCTTGGCGGGCGCATCGCGCCGACGACAAGCCTGCCGCGCGTAGTTCGGGAGTCGAGGGCTTTCCTGAGACGCCCGATACGGTTGTGAATCGTGCTTCAGGCCAGATCGCTCGGACGGAAGTTTCGATTGATGCGCCAGCGGCATGCGCCACGATCAGCTCGACCCGCACGTCTTGGACGGTTTCGCTCAACGAGCGCAAGCAGCGTTCCAACGGCTCTACACGCCCGCTTGCCGCGATTACGACGGCGAGCTCAGCCCCTTGCTCTCGCGCCGTTGGGTTCCTCAATCCAACTACGTTACCATGGCTTTCCGACGACCTTCCGACGGCCTTCCCGGGCCGCCGTGTCCGTCGAGGAGCCCTGTCTTGCGCTTTTGCATGATCACGATCTTTTACCCGCCTTACTCCTTCGGCGGGGACGCGATCTACCTCTATCGGCTCTGCACCGAGCTTGTGCGACGCGGCCATGAAGTCGACGTTATCCACGACGCCGATTCGTTCCACATGTTCGGCGCGAAGGCCGACCCGAAGGCATTTCCCGTAAGCGAAGGGATGACAATCCACAAGCTCGAGAGCGGCGTGGGCGTGCTCGCTCCGTTGCTGGCTCACCAAACCGGGCGCCCGGTACTAACGGGCGGAAAAATCGCTCTGATCCTAGCGTCAAAAAAGTTCGACGTAGTTCACTTCCACAACGCATCGCTGTTCGGCCCGCGCATCATGGAGATCGAGCCGTCGTATACCACGGTGAAGCTCTACACCGCGCACGATCACTGGCTGGTGTGTCCGACGAACGTGCTGTGGAAGAATCGCTCGCATGCATGCGACGAGCCGACCTGCCTGAGCTGTATGCTGATTTCGCGTCGGCCGCCGCAGTGGTGGCGCTACACCGGCATGATGGAGCGCAGCTCACGCGGGGTCGACCAGTTTCTGGCCCCGAGCCGCTTCTGCGCGGACATGCACCACGCGCGCGGGTTTACGCGGCCGATCGAGGTGCTGAACTATTTTCTGCCACCGTTTGAAGACGATCCTTCCGAAGCCGCGCCCGCGCCGCATCCGCGGCCGTATTTTCTGTTCGTCGGCCGGCTTGAAGATTACAAAGGCGTCCAGGACTTGATTCCGCACTTCCAGGGTCCCGGCGACTATGATCTCGTTGTGGTCGGCACGGGCAATTACGAGTCCGAGCTGCGGGGTCAAGCCGAGGGCGTGGAGCGTGTTCACTTCGCCGGCTGGGTGGCGCAAGCCGACATCGGACCCTACTATCGCCATGCGCTCGCCGCGCTGGTCCCGTCGACGACGTTCGAGACATTCGGCATCATCGTGATCGAAGCCTATGCTCGGGGCGTGCCCGTGATTGTTCGCGATCTGGGCGCGTTGCCGGAGGTCGTTCGCGAAGGGCGCGGCGGTCTAGTGTTTGGATCTCCCGCTGAGCTTGGCTCGCATCTCGAGCGTGTCGCCTCCGACGAAAACTTCCGGCGCGAGCTCGGCGAAACAGGTCATCGCTCCTACCTCGAGAAGTGGACGCCCGACTCGCACATCCACCGCTATGAGGAGATCATCGAGCGGGTCCGCCGCGCGAAGTCGGCTTGATACACTGGCCTTCTTGCCAATGCCTTCCGAGCCGCCTCTCCTTTCCCTCAAGAATGTCACTGTGTGCCGCGGCCCAAACCGTGCGCTTGATTCGTTGACGCTCGAAATCCCCCAGCGCGAACACGTCGCCGTGATCGGCCCGAACGGTTGCGGCAAATCAACGCTAGTTAAGACGATCGCCCGCGAAGTCCACCCGTTGTGGAGCGAGGACTCGTCGGTCGAGATTCTCGGCCGCCGCAACTACAACATCTTTGAGCTGAGGCCCCTGCTCGGCATAGTCTCCGACGACCTGGTACGGCGCAGCAGACGCCGTGTCTCGGGCCGCGACGCCGTGCTCTCGGGATTCTTCTCGACCTTGGAGCTTTGGCCCCACACGCCCGTCACGACGGAGATGACGCGCAAGGCAGATGCGATTCTAGAGCTTCTTGAGATCCCGCATCTGGCAGAGCGTCCGGTTGCGGAGATGTCTTCGGGGGAATCGCGACGGGTGTTGATCGGCCGCGCGCTGGCGCACGACCCGAGGACGTTAATCCTCGACGAGCCGACCAATAGCCTCGACATGCACGCGGTCCACGAGTTGCGCAGCGTGCTCAGCAAGCTGGCGACCTCGGGCGTCGGCATCGTGCTCGTCACGCACAATCTGCCCGACGTGATTCCCGAAATTGAGCGCGTCATCCTAATGCGCGACGGGAGCGTATTCGCCGACGGACCCAAGCGTGAGATCCTTAGCGCCGAGAGGCTCTCGGCGCTGTTTCGGATTGATGTGGAACTCGTCGAGCGCGAGGGGCTTTATCAGATCTGGTGAACACGGGCGCTCAGCTACACCGGCGTAGGTCTCTGCTATCGTGCTGAGCTCAAGACCTCAACCGCAGGCTTTCGCCCGCGGCTCCGATGGCTGGGGCGGGCGTCTCAGGCGGCTTTGCGCGCCTCGACCGGTACAGCAACGGTCTCCCGCCCCTGGCGCTCCCAGGTGACGATCAAGATGCCCAACGCAACCGCGACGGCGCCGACGATCAGCGCCGCGCTCAACGCTTCTCCAAAGAGCAAGGCGCTAAAGAGGACGCCGAACAGCGGCGTCGGAAACACGAACACCGAAATCAGCCCCGGCGGATGCTCCTTGATTAGTCTCGCCCAAACGATAAAGGCTATTCCGACGGCTCCCCAGGAACAATAGAGCATCGCCAGCGCCGGCCGCCAAGCCCACTCGATCGAGGGATCTTCGAACAACGCAGCGCCGGCCAGAAACACCGGCACAGAAAAGGCGACTTGCCAGAATATCGTACGGGTCGGGTCGATGCTCTTGACCAGGCGTTTTGTGTAGACCATGCGAACGCCGACTAGCATCGCCGTGCTTACGGCCAGCAGGTTTCCCAGTAGAGGCGCAGGGGCCAGCCGTGCGTCCGGCTTGCCGAGCAGCACCATGCCTACGCCGCCGAAGGCGACGATGAGACCGATGACTCGGCGGCGCGAGAGGCGATCGCCCTCTGCGTAGAAGTGCGCGAGTAGGTTGGTAAAGATCGGCGCGGCGTTAAACAAGGTCGCACAGTAGGCGGCGGAGGTGAGATCTAGGCTGATGTTCAGCAAGACGATCTGAAAGCCGAAAAGCACGCCGAGAATCATCAGCCAGCGCCATTCAGAAGGCTCCGGGCGCAATCGGGCTCCACCGAAGAGCGGCCACAGCGCCAACACCGGCAGGCCTAGCAGCATGCGCCAGAAGGCGGACCACATGGGCTCGGCGGCTTCGAAGGTGATCTTGATGGCGACGATATTCGCGCCCCAAACCGCCGAGAGCAGCACGGCGGTGGCGATCGCGCCCGCGCCGACGCTCCGCGCTGAAGCGCTCAACGCGCCGGTTCCTCGACTTCTTTTGGCGTGTCCGACTCAGGGGCGCCCTGGGCTTCGACGGAAGGCGCGCGCGTCACCACGAAGATACCGAGCGTGACCAGTCCCGCCCCCGAGAGCAGCCGCGGCGTCACCGGCTCGCCGAAGATCAGCGCACTCAAGAAGACGCCGAAGAACGGTACGGTGAAAGCGAAGATCGAGAGCGTCGAGGCGGAATGCTCGCGCAGCATCGCCGTCCACATTACGAAACAGAAGCCGGCGACCACCGACCCCTGGTATAGCAGCGCCGCGATGGCGTCCCACGAAAGCTCTTGGAGCAAGAAGGGCTCAAACACGAACCCCAATGCGGCGAACACCGGCAGCGCCCCTGCCATCTGCCAAAACATCAGCTTCGTGGCGGGGCTCTTCTGCACCAATCGGCGCGTTATCAACACCCGCATCGGCAGCAAGATCGCCGAGACGATCGTCAGAGCATTGCCCAGCAGGGGTTGCGCTGCGAACTGGGCGTCAGGGCGACCGAATACCACCCAGTACATCCCGCCAAATGACAGCGCTAAGCCGACCAGCCGCCGCGCCGTGAGTCTTTCCTCGCCAGCGAGGAAATGCCCGAACAGATTGGTGAAGATCGGATGGGTGTTGAGCAGCACGACCGCGTAGGCCGCCGAGGTCAGCCCGACGGCTGTATTGAGCAGCGAGATCTGTACCGCGAACAGGCCAACCAGCGCCGAAAGCAGGCCGAGTTCGTCGCGCCTCGGACGAAGGCTCGCTCCCTCAGCCCAAGCCCACACCGCGACAGTCACGGACCCGATCACCATCCGCCAGAACGCGCTCCAGATGGGCGGCACGGTAGCCAGTCCGTACTTGATCGCGACCACGTTGCCGCCCCACAATGCCGAGACAATGAGCGCCAGCACCGCGGTTCGCATTCCGATGGGTTGCGGATTCATCAATCAACACCAAGACCATGCGAGCCCGGCAGGCTCGACGGCCGTTTCTGTCGTCGCCTCAACGGGCGACAGCGTCGCGCAGGATTTCTATGGCGTGTCGAGGCCGGCGATCGGTAAAGCGACCGATCTGCTGACGGCACGAAACGCCGGTGACCGCGATCTCGGTTTCCGCCGAGGCGGCGTTGACGGCGGGAAAGAGACGTTCAGCTCCGATTTTCTCGGAGATCTCGTAGTGGCCCTTCTCAAAACCGAACGAGCCGGCCATGCCGCAGCAGCCGGAGTTGACCTCGTTCACTTCGCAGCCCGGAATGAGCCGCAGGGCGTCGAGGGTAGGGCCGGTTCCGATCTGAGCCTTTTGATGGCAATGCCCGTGAATCAGCACGCCCGGAGCGCTGCCCTTCCACTTCAGATCGAGCTCGCCGGCGCGGTTCTTCTCCACCAGGAACTCATCGACCATGCGCGCCGCCCCGGCCACCCTCTCAGCGGCGGGATCCTTTGTCAGCTCCAGATACTCGTCGCGCAAGGTGAGCAAACAGCTCGGCTCTACGCCCAGGATCGGAATGTCCGACTTGGCGTAGGAGTCGAGCACGGCGATGTTCGTCTCACAGGCTTGGCGAGCGTCCTCGAGCAGGCCCTTGGAGATCATTGGCCGGCCGCAACAGGTCTTGTCGGCGAGGAGAATTTCGTACCCGGCGGCTTCCAGTAGTTCGACGGCGGCGCGTCCGACCTCGGGGTAGTTGTAGTTGCTGAAACAGTCGTCAAAGAAAACGACTTGGCCGCGAGACCCGGCGTTGTTCGACTTCGAGCGGCCGGCAAACCAGGCGCGGAACGTCTCGGACGCGAACGGCGGCAGCGTACAGCGCCGGTCCACCTTGGCGATCTTCTCAAGAAGCCACTTCGAAGGCCCGAGCCCCATCGACCAATTCGCCAAGCCGGCAAAGCGCGAGCCCCAACGGTTGAGCGCCTCGACGTTGGCGAACATCTTGATCTTGAGCGGCGCGCCGTGCTTCTCCCAGTAGTGGGCCAAGAACTCGTACTTGATCTTGGCGAGATCAACCTTCGAGGGGCACTCGCTCTTGCAACCCTTGCATTCAAGACAGAGGTCCAGCGCCTCGTACATGCGCTCGGAGACGAGCTCCTCTTGCGGCAGCTCGCCCGAGAGCGCGGCGCGCAACAGGTTGGCGCGGCCGCGAGTCGAGTGTTCCTCCTCCATCGTGGCGTGGTAGGAAGGGCACATCACGCCGACTTCGCGCTTGCGGCAGACGCCGGCTCCGTTGCACATCTCGATAGCGCGGGCGAATCCGCCTTCTTTCGAAAAATCGAGATGCGTCTTGATCTGGACCGTCTGATAGTCCGCGCCCCAGCGCAGGTTCTGATCGAGGTCGGGCGCGTTGACGACCTTGCCCGGGTTGAGGATGTTGTCGGGGTCCCAAAGCTTCTTCAACTCGAGGAAGCCTTGGTAGAGCTCTTCGCCGAAGAGGCGGCGATTGTACTTCGAGCGGGCAATGCCGTCGCCGTGCTCGCCGCTCATCGAGCCGTGATGCCGCATCACAAGGTCAAAAACCTCTTCGGCGATCACGGTCATCTTATGCACTTCGGCGGGGTCTTTGAGGTTGACCATCGGACGGACGTGCAAGCAGCCGACCGAGGCGTGCCCGTAATAACCGCCGTGGGCGTCGTGGCGCGTCAGGATCTCTTGAAAGCCGCGCACGAACGCCGGCAGCTCGTCGAGCGGGACCGCCGGATCCTCGACGAATGCGATCGGCTTGTGGTCGCCGGTGACGCTCATCAAGATGCCGAGCGACTCCTTGCGAACCTGCCAGACGCCCTGTTGCCGAGCCGGGTCGAGCACGGGCAGATAGCCGAAGCCCAGGCCCTTCGACGAGAGGAGCTGCTTGAGCGCCTCGACCCGAGCGCCGACCTCGGCCTCGGTGTCGCCGTAGTACTCGACCGCCATCAGCGCCTCAGCGGCGGGATCGACGAATGAGATCTTGTCTTTGAAGGCGTCGAGGCGGCGGGCGCTGTTGAGGATGAAATCGTCGATCAGCTCGGCGGCGGCCGGGTTGGTCGCTACGACGTCCGCCGTGGCGTCGACCGCGTCATAGAGCGAGCGAAAGTGCACGAGCAGCAGCGCCTTCGCTTTGGGCAGGGGGACCATACGCAGCTTCGCCTCGACGACGACGCCGAGGGTTCCTTCGCTGCCTACCACCAGCCGGGCCAGGTTGAGCGGGCCGGGCTTCGAGGAGTAGCCGGCTCCGTAAAGCTCGCCGTTCTCGACGACCTCGTCGAGGTTGTAGCCGCTCACGCGCCGGATGATCTTCGGGTACTTGGCCAGCACGCCGTCGCGATACTTGCTGCCGAGCTCAAGAGATCCGCGGTAGAGCTTCGCCTCGAGCGAGTCACCTTGGGAGACGGTCTCCAATCGATCTTTTTCGACCGGCTTAAACCAAGCCTCGGAGCCATCGGAGAGCACGACGCGCAGCTCGATCACATGGTCGATCGTCTTGCCGTGCAAGATCGAATGCGAGCCGGCTGAATTGTTTCCGATCATGCCGCCGAGCGTCGCGCGCGAGGCCGACGACGTTGCCGGTCCGAACTCATAGCCGAGCGGTTTGAGCCGGCGCGAGAGCTGATCTTGCACCACGCCCGGCTCTATTCGCACCCAGCCTTCCTCGACGTTCACTTCGAGAATTCGGTTCATGTACTTCGCGAAGTCGATATGGACGGCCTCACCGACCGTCTGTCCTGAAAGACTCGTGGCGCCGCCTCGCGGCAGTAGGGGAACCTTGTGGCGGGCGGCAAGCTTGACGGTCTCAACGACGTCGCCGACGTGCTTCGGGATCACAGCCCCAATCGGCTCGATCTGCCAAACGCTGGCGTCGGTCGAGTAGAGCACGCGTGAATAGCGGTCGAAACGTACTTCGCCTTCGAGTCGTTTGCTGAGCTCTTCAGAGAGCTCTTGCGGATACTGCGCCATCTGAAAAAGACATACTGGGGCGGGCCGAAGGTCGGCGAGCGGCCTTCGGGAGCCGAGCTGCGAAGGTTGAGCTTCGGCGATACGGCGGCGGAGGCGAGCGATCCCGGTCTCTATATTTTCGCCGTTTACGTTCGAAAAAGAAAGCCGCAGCGTGTTTGGGTCAACGCAGGGTCCCCGGCGGAGCCGCGTCCCGAGAAGGCGCGGTCAAGGTTGTGAGTCGCAGTTTGGCCTAGAACAATCCTGTCACCGTTCCAGGCTTCAACCGCAGGCTCTCGCCCGCGGCTCCGCTGCCGAAGGAGCTGTTGGCCTGCCGCAAGGCTTCTGGACACGGTAACCTCGCGCTACCTAAGATGGCCTTATAGCTCTAAGAGAGCGCCCTCCCATGAGAACTCCTGTATGCCTGTCGCTCGCGTGGCTGTGCCTGCTTGCGGCGATCGCGCCCGCGCAGTCCGTGGAGGCCTTTCTGCGAGGTCGAGTCGAGGATCCGTCGGGCGCGGCCGTCGCGGCGGCACAGGTCACCGTGACCGAGACAGCCTCAGGGTACTCGCGCACCACTCAGACCAACAAGACGGGCGCCTGGGCGGCTCCGGCGCTCCCTCCGGGCGACTATGAGATCGAGGTTCGAGCCCAAGGCTTCAAGACCTTGCGCGAGACCGGCGTCTTGCTGCGACTCGGCGAGCGAGCCCGCCGCGACCTTGCGCTCGAAGTCGGCGAGTTCACGGACGCGATCGAGGTCTCCGCGGATGCCTCATTGGTCGAGACGCAGTCGGTTGCGCTCGGCGTAGTCATCCCGAACAACTACATCGTGAACCTGCCGCTCAACGGACGGAACTTTCTCGAACTTTCGCTGCTCGCTCCCGGCGCGACGAACGCGGCCCAGGGCTCGGCGGGCAGCGAGCGCGGACGTTTCGCGTTCAACGCCGCGGGCGCACGCGAGGACGCTAACTCCTACGTCTACGACGGCGTCTACGCGATCGATCCGGTGATCAACAGCTTCACGCTGACGCCGCCGGTCGACGCCGTGCGCGAGTTTCGCATTCAGACCTCGAATTCCGAGGCCGGCCTGGGCCGCAACTCGGGCGGGCAGATCTCGGTTGCGCTCAAGCAGGGCGGCAACGCCTTCCACGGCTCCGTCTACGAATTCTTCCGCAACGACAGCCTGGACGCGCGCAACTTTTTCGATCTGCCCGACGGCCCAGCGCCCAAGCTGCGACGCAATCAATTCGGCGCTGCCGTCGGCGGACCGCTGCGGCGCGACAGTACGTTCTTCTTCGCTGACTTCGAAGGCCTGCGCGAAAACCGCTCGGTCACCCGAACTACCAGCGTGCCTACGGCGGCGGAGCGTCAGGGCGACTTTTCGAACAGCGTCCTACCGAAGCCGGTTGCCTTCGATCCGTCGAGCGGGCAGTTCTTTCCGTTTCCGAATGATCAGTTGCCGTTCTTACACCCGACCGGAGCAGCGATCGCCAATCTCTACCCGCTACCGAACCGCAATGTTCCCGGTCAGAACTACGTTGCCGCGCCCGGCGGCAACGCCGACGGCAACAAGTTCGACGTTCGCATCGATCAGCGCCTTGGCGAACGCGGTCAGCTCAGCGGCCGCTACAGTTTCTCCGACTTGGACAGCTTCGCTCCCTACGGCGCGCAAGGCTTCTCCGAGGTCCCAGGCTACGGCAACGACGGTTTCGAGCGGGGCCAGAACGTGATGGTCGGCGAGACGCACTCTTTTGGCTCCTCGTGGGTCAACGAGGTTCGTTTCGGCTACAACCGTGTGGCCAGCCGTACCTTCCACCAGAACAGCGGCACGAGCATCAATCAACAGGTTGGACTGCCGGACTTCTCGAGCCGTCCGCGCGACCTCGGCTTGAGCTTCATCGAGGTGACGGGCCTGTCCCCGCTGGGCGGCGAGTTCAACAACCCCCAAGAGAGCACGATCGACTCCTACCAGATTTCAGACACAGTCAGCGTCACCCATGGCGATCACCTGGTGCAGTTCGGCTTCGAGCGGCGCTCGATTCGCGGCAATGCTTTCCGCGACGTACAAGCACGCGGGCAGATCAGCTTCACCAACTTCGCCGCCACGCAATCCGCACTGGCTGATCTACTGCTTGGGTTCCCGAGCTTCACCTCCGGGGCCGACAGCGAGGCGTTGCAGAACCAGCGCACCGGGGCTTGGAACTTCTTCGTTAACGACAGTTGGCGTTTGCGGCCGGACCTGACGCTGACGCTTGGGTTGCGCTACGAGTACAACACGCCGCCCTACGACGCCTACGACGCGGCATCCGTCTTCGATCCGCTCAGCGGTCAGATTGTGCAGGTCGGAACCGGCGGGATACCGCGCGGCGGCTACGCGCCGGACAAGAACAACTTCGGCCCACGGGTCGGCCTTGCTTGGAGTCCGGGCGGCTCGCGCAACACGGTCATTCGGGCCGGCTACGCGATCGCTCATAACTTCCCGGCGCTGGCGCCCGGCATCGGCATCTATTTCAATCCGCCGCAGTTCAACTTCCAGCTCTTCTTCCCCTCGCGTCAGGCGCCGATCACGATCGACAACCCCTGGCCTGCGGGTCAGCAGGCGCCTTTGCCGCCAAGCGTCGTGGCGTATGATCCGGCCACGCAGACATCCTACGCGCAGCAGTGGAACTTCACCGTGCAGCGTGAGCTGAGCAACGAGCTGGTACTCTCGGTGGGCTACAACGGAACCCGCGGCGTACACCTGCTCGGCGCGCGGGACATCAACCAGCCCGCCCCGAGCCCGGTAGTTCCGAACCTGCGGCCATTGCCCTTCTTCTCGGACATCAACCAGATCGAGTCGGCCTCGAACTCGATCTATCACAGCTTACAGTGGCAGTTGCAGTGCCGCTTCCGCGAGGGGCTGACCGGGTTGTTCGCCTACACTTGGGCGCAGTCGATCGATAACGCCTCGGGATTCTTCTCCTCGCGCGGCGACGCCAACTACCCGCAGAACTCGCGCGACGTCGGCGCCGAGCGCGGCCGCTCGAGCTTCAACGCCCCGCACCGCTTCGTGGGCAGCTTTGCCTACGACCTGCCCTTCGGCGCCGGACGGCGCGTCGCGGGCTCCGCCAAGGGTCTTGCGGGGATGCTGATCAGCGGCTGGTCGATCAACTCGATCATCACCATGCAATCCGGCCAACCGTTCACCGTCGCGCTGCCGGGCGCCGTCGACAACTCGAACACGGGACGCTCGATCTTCGGATTCGGCGCAGGCGATCGACCGAACCTCGTCGGCGATCCGCAACTCTCCAATCCCGACCCGGCGCGTTGGTTCGACGCAGGCGCCTTCGCGATGCCCGCCTTCGGCAGCTTCGGCAACGCCGGGCGCAACGTGGTTGGCGGGCCGTCGCTGCGCAATGTCGATTTTTCGGTACTCAAGGACACCCGTTTGGGCGAATCGGCGACATTGCAGTTCCGAGCCGAGATGTTCAACCTGTTCAATACGGCGAACTTTAACCAGCCGAACAACTTTTTCGGCACGCCCGGGTTTGGACGCGTCCTCTCGGCTCGCGACGGCCGCGAGATCCAGTTCGGCGTCAAGCTGCTGTTCTAGCCCTGGGCGTCGATTGAGAATCGACGCGGCAGAGCCGGGGCTCCGCGCCAAGGGCTCGGGTCTCTACTCCGGGTCGGCAGTCTCCGCCTCAGCCTCTGGCGTCAGCGTTGACACAGGGAACCGCGGGCCGGCCGGTTCGGGCGCCGGAACGTGCCGCTTCTCGCGCCACTCCTCGAGCCATTCGAGCACGCTCTGATACCAATGCACGCTGTTGCGCGGCTTGAGCACCCAGTGACCTTCGTCGGGGAAGTAGAGAAACTTCGAAGGGATGCTCTTCATCTGCAGCGCCGTAAAGAGCTGCATGCCTTGCTCGACGGGAACGCGATGATCCTGCTGTCCGTGGATGACGAGCGTCGGGGTACGGAACTCGTCGACAAAGTTGCTGGGAGAGAATTTGGCGTACATCTCAGGGTTTTGCCAGGGTGCTCCGCGAAACTCCCAGATTGGGAACCAGAGCTCTTCGGTGGCGCCGAAGAAGCTCGACAAGTCGTAGACGCCGGCGTGCGAGACGAAGGCGCGAAAACGATCAGTATGGCCCATCATCCAATTGACCATGTAACCGCCGTAGGAGCCGCCGGCTGCGACCAAGCGCGTCTTATCGATATAAGTTCGCGCGATCACATGGTCGACGCCGGCCAAAATGTCCTCGTAGGGAACGCCGCCCCAGTCGCCGCTGACCGCGTCGGTGAACGCCTGCCCGTAGCCGGTTGAGCCCCTCGGGTTCGGCATGAAGACGACGTAGCCGGCGCCGGCAAAGACCTGCGCGTTCCAACGGTAGCTCCAACTCTGGCCCCAAGCGCCTTGCGGGCCGCCATGGACCAGCAGCAGAAACGGATAGCGCTTCTCAAAGCTGAAGTCGGGCGGTTTGACGAGGAAGCCCGAGACTCTAGCGCCGTCTACGCCTTCAAATTCGATCTCCTCGACCTCGCCTGCGGCGTATTCTTCGAGCAGCGCGTCGTTGAAACGGGTGATCTGCTCGGGCGGGCCTCCGGTTGACACCGCACGGTAGAGCTCGGACGGACGGCTGAGGCTGTTGGCTCCGTAGACCATCGAGAGGCCATCAGAGTGGATCTGTAGGTCGCCGTGGTGGGCGTCGCCGTAGACAGCCATCTGCGAACCGCCGCCGTCGATCGACACGGTAAAGATAGGTGAGCGGCCGCGATCGTCGGCCGTGAAGAAGAGCCGACTCGAGTCCGGCGCCCACGCGAAGCCCGTCACCCAGCGGTCAAGCGTATCGGTGAGCCCGCGCAGCTCTCCGGTCTCTCGCGTGTAAAGATTGAGCACGAAGCGGTCGGCCTCGTAGCCGGGACGCGCCTGTGACCGGTAGGCGATGTAGAGGCCGTCAGGCGAATAGAGCGGAGAAACGTCGGCCGCGAGGTTTGTTGTGATGCCCACCGCCCGACCGCCGTCGATCGGGACAACGAACAGATCAGCATTGGTGCTCAGTTCGAGACGGGACTCGTCGACGCGCGTAAAGCAGACCTCCATCCCGTCGGGAGAGATCGCGTAGCCATCCGGTCCGCCCAGAGAAAACGGCGGAACGTCGTAGTCGCCCGGGGTGAGATCGATCGGTTTGGGATCCTCTGACTCATCCTCGCCGCGTTCGAGCGCCAAGGAGAAAAGATGTCCGCGGCGGCCATCGTCCCACTCGCTCCAATGGCGATAGAGCAGACTATCGTACAGCCTCGCTTCGACCGGGTTGTCCTCGGCCTGCTTGATCTTGTCGGCGTTGCAGGCGTCGTTGGCGCCGCACTCGGCAAAGACGCGCGAGCGAAAGACGACTCGCGCACCGTCCGGCGAAAACAGCACGCCTGAAGCCTCGCTCGCAAAGTCAGTGACTTGTCGTTGACGAGCTCCGTCAGCATCCATCATCCAAATCTGCGAGGAGTCGGAGCGATCGGAGACGAAGGCGATGCGGGTTGAGTCGGGCGACCAGCGCGGGCGGACGTTCGATTTGCCCTCGAAAGTCAGCTTACGCGGTTCGCCCCCGCTGAGCGGAACCGTATAGACGTGTCGCTCTTTCGCATTTTCGCCGAGAAACACGCGTTCGACGACGAACGCGACGGTCGCGCCGTCGGGCGACAGCTGCGGATCGGAGACGCGTAGGGCGCGTTGCAGCGCCCAAACGTCGAATGGCTTGGACGTCTCGTCCTGAGCCGTCGCCGGCAGGACCGAGGCGAGCAAGAGGAACAACAAACAGCGATACATTCCCTCTGAGGGTAGCGCAGCACCGGAGGAGCCGGTACTCGTTGGGCTGCTAGAATTCGAGCCGTAAGCCGCGATGCCTGCTGTTCGCAAAGCCCGAGCCCGGCGCCGTCTGGGCGCGGCCGCGGCCGTCCTGACGGCCGCAGCCGCCCTAGCGGCGCTCTCGCAGCGCCTCTACGCCGACGGGATGAGCGGGCCCGGCTTGGCGGCGGCTTTGCTGGCCCTCACGCTCTGCGTGTGGGTGTTGTTCCTCTCTGCCCCGCGCGTGATGCCGCGCCGATTGCGCGTGTTGCGGCTGCCTTGGGGCACGCGCGTCACTGGTCAAGGCGCTGCGTTTGTGGGTTTGACGCTGCTGGTCGCCGGCGCGGCGCTCTACTCCGGCAACAATCTGGTCTACCTCGTGTTGAGCGCGATGCTCGCGGCGATGGTCGTTTCGGGTCTTGTTTCGCGGCTTGGGCTCGCCGGCCTGCAACTGCGGGTGGCCCTGCCCGACCACCTCTTCGCGCGTCGTGAGGATACGGCGCAGATTACGATTCGCAACCTCAAGCGCTGGCTTCCTTCCTTTTCGATTTTCATCGGGGGAGGCTTGGGGCCCGAACGCGAGCCTCTCTTCGACGAGGTCTACTGCGCTGCGCTCGAGCCCGCCAAGGAAGCTCGCGCGATTGCCGGGGTTCGCTTTCCCCGGCGAGGCCGGCATTCGGCCGTTGGGCTCTGGCTGCACTCCGGATTCCCGTTCCATTTCGTCGAGCGCCAGACGCGCCTAGCGCTAGGAAGCGATGTGCTCGTCTACCCCTCCGTCGAGCCAAGTGAAGACTCAGAGCGCATCGTTCGTGAGCTGGCGAGTCGCCGTCCGGGCCGAGAGATCGGCGACAGTCACGACTTGCGCCGGCTGCGGCCCGCTCAGCGCGACGACTCTGCGCGACTACTGGACTGGAAAGCCTCGGCGCGCACCGGCGATCTCTGGGTGCGCGAGTACTCACGGCAGGATCACCGCCGCGTCTCTACAGCCTTCGACACGCGTCCGCTCTCCGGCTCTTCGGATGCCGATTTCGAGAAAGCGATCGACACCTGCGCCGCGGTTGTTTGGAGCCTGCACGGTCTCGGCGCGGAGATCGACTTCCGGCTCAACGACAACAAAGTACATTGCCCGCCGGCTTCGAGCGGAATCTACGAAGTCCTCACCTTGCTCGCAGTGGCCGAGCCCGATCTGCAAGCGGCGCCTCCGGAAGAGGCCGATCTCGTGTTTCGCGCGGGAGGGCAGGTTACTTCAGATACGGCAGCATCTGTTTGAACTCAGCGCGCGAGCTGTTGCCGAGCAACTCGTAGATCGCCATCTCTGTCGTGCTCATCACCGCACCCGCTGAGTGCATTCTCTCCAGGCCAGCGGTCCGGTTCTCGGCTGTACGCGAGCCGACCGCGTCGGCGGCGACGTGTACCCCGTAACCGTCGGCGATGGCTCCGAGCGCGGTCTGCGCTACGCAGATGTGGCTTTCGATCCCGGCCAGAAGCAGCGTCCCGCTGTGGGGTGTCGCTTCGGCGAGGGCCGCCCGGAAGGGGTCGTCGCCAAAGCACCCGAAGCAGACCTTGTCCATCGGCTCCGCCTCGACAAGCTCGGCGATCTCCGGCAGCGTGGCTCCAAGGCCCTTGGCGTACTGGGTCGTCAAGAGAATAGGCATGCTAAGCGTCTGAGCCAGCCGGATCAGTTTCTTCGAATTCGCCAGTACGCGCTCAATTCCGTCGATTGCGGGGACTAGCTTCTCCTGGAAATCGATGACGACGAGCGCCGTTGTTTCCGGGCGCAGCAAGCGGGCGGCGGGGTTCATGGATTCGATTGTAGCGGCAGGGGCCGCTCAACGGCCGTCGCATTCGCGGCTGGATTCTTGTTGTCGGCGGGCGTTTAAGTGCGCGCTTGTTGCGCCTTCCCCAGCCGGGCGTCGATGCCGACGAACTCTCGTTCTTCGGGGCCAAGATAGACTTGGCGGGGCCGCGCGATGCGAAGCTCCGGATCCTCGAGCGACTCTTGCCAGTGCGCCAGCCAGCCGACCGTACGGCCGAGGGCGAAGAGCACGGTGAACATCTCGGGCTGGAAGCCCATGGCCTGATAGATGATTCCGGAATAGAAGTCGACGTTGGGATAGAGCTTTCGCTTGACGAAATAGTCGTCTTCAAGAGCGATCCGTTCGAGCTCTTTGGCGAGATCGATCCTCGGATTCTTTCCGGTGACCTCGAAGACCTGCTCGGCGATCTCGCGGATGATCTTCGCGCGCGGATCGTAGTTTTTGTAAACGCGATGCCCAAAGCCCATCAGACGCCGTTCGCCCGCTTTGACTTCCTTGACGAACGCTGGGATCTTCTCGACCGATCCGATCTCGTCCAGCATCTTGAGCACGGCTTCGTTCGCGCCGCCGTGCGAGGGGCCGTAGAGCGCTCCGGCCGCGCCGGCGATCGCGACGTAGGGATCCGCTCCGGAGCTGCCGATCTGGCGCATGGTCGAAGTCGAGCAGTTCTGCTCATGGTCGGCATGCAAGATGAACAGCACATCGAGCGCGCGCGCCATCACCGGAGAAGACTTGTACTTCAGCTCCGTCTTCTTCCAGAGCATGCTGATGAAGTTCTCGGTGTAGCTCAGCTCATTGTCCGGATAGGCGTAAGGCAAGCCAAGCGAGTGGCGGTAGGCATAGGCTGCCAGAGTCGGCATCTTGCCGATCAAGCGAAGCTGCTGCAGACGGCGATTCGAGCGACTTGAGATATTCTTGGCGTCGGGATAGAAAGTCGACAGCGCCGCGACGGTGCTCACCAACATGCCCATGGGATGGGCGTCGTAGAGGAAGCCGTCCATGAACTTCTTGATGTTCTCGTGCACCATCGTGTGGTGCATGATCTCTCTGTTCCAGTCGCCGAGCTCAGACTTGGTCGGTAGCTCGCCATGGACAAGCAGGTAAGCGACCTCCAGATAGCTGCAACTCGCAGCCAGCTTTTCGATCGGATATCCACAGTAGCGCAGGATGCCTTTTTCGCCATCGATGAAGGTGATGCGGCTGGTGCACGAGGCCGTGTTGGTGAAGCCGGGATCGTAACTGAGCATCCCAAACTCTTCGGGATCCTCTTTGATTTGGCGAAGATCCATCGCCCGAATCGTGCTGTTTTTGATCGGCGCCTGGTATTCCGTCCCAGTGCGCGAATCCGCAATGTTGAGAACAGGGTTTTCCAAAAAAGACCTCCTGCAAACGGGCCGAGACGGCTTCGAAACGCACGCCAACCACCCACAAGGATAACAAAATCAGCGAGTTGAAGGGGGAGAGCCCGGCGGCCGACAATGACTTCCCTGGCCAAAAGGCGAGCGGATTGGCGTATTTGTTACAGCCCGTGAAAGTCGCCTTTGCACCCGGATCGAACTGTAGGTTGGAGACGTTGTTACCCCTTGGGCTCGGCTCCATGAGCCGGCGCGCATTTCCGCAAAGCTGGCTTCGAGATTGCGGGGCCGGCAACCGGACTTTTAGTACGTAATACGTCATTTCGGCTAACCTTGGGCGAGGATGGATCGTCCTAAAACAAGCCGGGCTAAGCCGGCGTAGAGGAGCAATGCGTATGAAGAAGTTTCTTTTGGCCGCGCTGGCTGTTGGCGCCTGCGGGTCGCTGATGCTGGTCCAGGCGCAAGATCGCAAGAGTCCGCACGAAGCGGTTTCGGCCACGTTCGGCGGCGACAAGATTGAGATCGTCTACGGCAGGCCCTACGCCAAAGGCCGGGAGATTGTGGGCGGGCTGATACCGTTCGACAAAGTCTGGCGCACCGGCGCCGACGAAGCGACGGTTCTGCGCACGCCGGCTGACCTGATGCTCGGCAGCTTGCACGTGCCTAAGGGCGAGTACTCGATCTTCACGCTGCCTAGAGAAGGCGGCTGCACGCTGATCGTCAATAAAACGGCAAAGCAATGGGGCGCGTTCGACTACGACGCCACCCAAGATCTCGGCCGCGTAGAGATGACAACCAGCGAGCTGTCTGAGTTCGTCGAGCAGTTCACGATCGATTTCGTCAAGAATAGCGAGTCCTCGGGCGTGCTTCGCATGCGCTGGGAGAACAGCGAGGCGTCGATTGCGCTCATGAAGCACTGACGTTTGCGCCGGACCTTGCTCGATGCGGCGCCCGAGAGGGCGGCCGGCTCCGGCCGCCTTCTCCTAGTGAGTTGTCCTTACTCCGAAGCGGCCGTGTGGCCGCCCGAGCTGCGACTGTGTAGGAGCGGTCCTACGGAATCGACCGGTCCCCAAACCGGTCGCGGCTCGACAGACGAATCGCGCTCGCAAGGATGGGCTGAGATAGCCCCACGGGGAGCTGCGAAATAGTCCCAAACTGCGCTATATTAGGGGTTTGCCTCCCCTGAGGCAGGACTCTCCCATTTGGCTGATCAACCCCCGAAGACCCCATCCCAGATGCCTCTAGGAGGCGACGGAGCGGGCGGCAATTTACTGCCCATCGACATCGAAGCCGAGATGCGTAAGTCGTATCTCGACTATGCGATGAGCGTCATCATCGGCCGCGCGCTGCCCGACGTCCGCGACGGCCTCAAGCCTGTGCAGCGCCGCATCCTCTACGGCATGCTCGAGTCCGGGCTGCGCTCGAATCGCGGCTATCGCAAGTCCGCCAAGATCGTCGGCGAGGTGATGGGCAACTACCATCCCCACGGCGACGCCTCGATTTACGACACGCTCGTTCGCATGGCGCAGCCGTTCTCGATGCGCAATCCGATGGTCGACGGCCAGGGTAACTTCGGGTCGGTCGACGGCGACCCGCCGGCGGCGATGCGCTACACCGAAGCCCGTCTGACGGCCTACTCCGAGTCCTTGCTCGAGGACATGGATAAGGACGCCGTCGACTTCCGAGCCAATTACGACGACACCAGCGAAGAGCCGGAGTGCTTGCCCTCGGCCGCACCGAACCTGCTGGTCAACGGCGCCAACGGCATCGCTGTCGGCATGGCGACGAGCATTCCGCCGCATAATCTTGTCGAGCTCATCGACGCGACAATTCAACTGATCCAGCACCCTCACACGAAGCTCGAGCGAATCCTCGAGATTGTTCAGGGACCGGACTTTCCGACCGGCGGTATCCTCTGCGGCCGCGAAGGGGTCATTCGCGCGTACCAGACCGGACGTGGCTTGATCACCGTGCGCGGCAAGACCGAAACGGAGAAGATCGGCAAAGACAAGTACGCGATCATCGTTACCGAACTGCCGTACCAGGTTAATAAGGCGAAGCTGATCAGCCATGCCGCCGGGCTCGTGAACGATAAGAAGCTCGAGGGCATCTCTGACATTCGCGACGAGTCAGACCGCCGCGGCATGCGCATCGTCTTTGAGCTCAAGCGCGGCGAAGAGCCCGAAGTGGTGCTCAACAACCTCTATAAGCAGACCAGGCTGCAGCACGGCTCGGGCATCATCATGTTGGCTATCGCCAACGGCCAGCCGCGCGAGCTTGGGCTGCTCGATTACCTCAAGCTCTTCATCGCGCATCGCGTCGACGTCGTTCGCCGAAGGACGAGCTACCTGCTCAACAAGGCGCGCGAGCGCGAGCACGTGCTGCTCGGATTCCAGATCGCACTCGACCACATGGACGAGGTGATCAAGCTGATTCGCGCCTCGGACTCTCCTGCCTCAGCGCGCCAGAGCTTGATCGATCGTTTCGAGTTCAGCGAGCGCCAGTCGCAGGCGATCATCGAGATGCAGCTTCAACGCCTAACGGGCATGGAGCGCCAAAAGATCATCGACGAACTGGCCGAGATCCAGAAGCGCATCGCGGGCTATCTCGAAATCCTGGACTCCGACGAAGTGCTCAATAAGTTGATCATCGGCGAGCTGCGCGAGGTCAAGAAGAAGTTCGGCAACGATCGCCGCACCGAGATCGGCGAGCCGATCGACGACATCTCGATCGAAGACTTGATTGCCGACGAGCCGATGGTCGTCACCGTCTCGCACAACTCCTATCTGAAGCGGACCTCGCTCGACACCTACCGCAAGCAGCAGCGCGGCGGGCGCGGACGCATCGGCATGGGCACGCGCACCGATGATTTCGTCGAGTACCTCTTCATCGGCTCGACGCACTCCTACATACTAGTCTTCACCAACCTGGGCCGACTCTATTGGCTGAAGGTCTATCGGCTGCCCGACGCCTCGACGACGGGGCGGGGTAAGAACGTCGTCAACCTGATCAACCTGCAATTGGACGAGGAGGTCGAAGCCTTCCTTCCCGTCAAGGAGTTTCCCGAAGACCAGTACGTCGTGATGGCGACCAAGCGAGGCGTGGTCAAGAAGTGCTCGCTCGAGGTCTTCAGCCGGCCGCTGTCGCGGGGCATTATTTCCTTGGGGCTCGACGAGGGCGACGAGCTCGTCGCCGCTAGGCTGTGCTCGGGGGACGACGAGATCCTCCTCGCTACCCATGGCGGCAAGGCTATTCGATTCCCCCACACAGAGGTGCGTCCGATGGGACGTCCGGCGCGAGGCGTGCGCGGCATCCGGCTCGATGAGGACGACTACGTCATCGGTCTGCTCTGCCTCTCGAAAGACCACCTCGTGCTCTCGGTCGCTGAAAGCGGCAAGGGCAAACGGACGAAGCTCGGCGAATATCGACTGACCTCGCGCGGCGGCAAGGGCGTCATCAACATGAAGACGACCAAGTCGACGGGCAACGTCATCGCGGTGATGAAGGTCACCGACGAAGACGATCTGATGATCATCACCAAGGGCGGCAAGATCATCCGCCTCGGCTCCGACAAGATTCGCGCCACCGGCCGCGCCACGCAAGGCGTTCGGCTGGTCAACCTCGAGGACAACGACGAGATCGCCGCCGCGACCGTCGCTCCGCAGACGAAGGTCTACGACGACGAGGATGACGAAGAAGGCGGCGACGACGACGGCCAGCAGACGTTGATTCAATAGGAGCCCCAAAATAAGCCTTTGCGACTGTGGCCCGTCGCTACGGAGATGGTAAACTGAGCTTGTCCGGCGTGCGCATGACCCGTCCCTGAATGAAGTTCGGCGTCGTCATTTTCCCCGGCTCGAACTGCGATCACGATGCGCTCTACGCGCTCGGGACAAACCTCGGCCAAGGCACGGCGGAGATCTGGCACGAGTCGGAAGATCTTCAGGGCTCCGACGCTGTGATTCTCCCCGGCGGTTTTTCCTACGGCGACTACCTTCGCGCCGGCTCGATCGCGCATCTCTCGCCCGCGATGAAGGCGGTCAAGCGCTTTGCTGCCTCGGGCGGTCTGGTGATCGGCGTTTGCAACGGATTTCAGGTGTTGGTCGAATCGGGACTACTGCCCGGTGCGCTGATGCGCAACGCGCAACTGCGTTTCGCTTGCAAGACGGTTTATCTACGAACGGAGACGTTCGATTCGCCCTTCACCGCGGCATGCCCGAAGGACAGCACTCTAGCGATCCCGATCGCTCACGGCGAAGGCAGTTTCTTTGTTGACCCGGACGGACTTAGGAAGCTCCAGAACGACGATCGCATCGCCTTCCGTTACGCCTCGCCGATTGGAGAGACAAGCACCGAAGCAAACCCCAACGGCTCGGTCGACAACATAGCCGGCGTGCTCAGCGAAGGGCGCAACGTGCTCGGCATGATGCCTCACCCCGAACGCGCCGCCGATCCGGCGATGGGCTCCGTCGACGGGCTTCCAATATTTCAGTCGATGATCAAGGCGTTCGCGCCCGCACTCTAACCAGCACATGAGCGCCATCACACGCGATCTCGTCGCCGAGCACGGACTCACGGCAGGCGAATACGAACGGGTCCTTTCAAAGCTCAGCCGCGAACCGACCTTGACCGAACTCGGCATCATCAGTGTGATGTGGAGCGAACACTGCTCGTACAAGAGCTCGCGGCTGCACCTGAAGAAGCTTCCGACCGAAGGTCCGCACAGCTTGGTCGGGCCCGGCGAAAACGCCGGCATCGTCGACATTGGCGGCGGCTGGGCGGCGGCATTTAAGATCGAGTCGCACAATCATCCCTCGTTCATCGAGCCGTTCCAAGGCGCGGCTACCGGCGTCGGCGGCATCTTGCGCGACATCTTTACGATGGGCGCACGGCCGATCGCGGCGATGGATTCGTTGCGCTTCGGGCCGCTCGACGACCCCAAGGACGGCCCGCTCAATCGCCACATCGTTGCGGGCGTGGTGGGCGGCGTGGGTCACTACGGCAACTGCTTCGGCGTGCCGACGATCGGCGGCGAGGCGCTGTTCGAGTCCGGCTACAGCGGTAATCCTCTGCTCAACGCATTCGCGCTGGGCATCTTCCGCAAGGACGAGATCTTTTTCGGACAAGCGCACGGCGTCGGCAATCCCGTGATTTACGTCGGCGCCAAGACGGGACGCGACGGCATCCACGGCGCCTCGATGGCGTCGGCGGAGTTCGACGAAGATTCCGAAGAGAAGCGGCCAAACGTGCAAGTCGGCGATCCTTTTCTCGAGAAACTGTTGCTCGAAGCCTGTCTTGAGGCGATGAAGACCGGCGCTATCCTCGGCATCCAAGACATGGGCGCCGCCGGGCTGACCTGCTCGACCTGCGAGATGGGCGGTCGTTCCGGCGCCGGCATCGAGATCGACCTGCAATACGTACCGCAGCGCGAAGAAGGCATGACGCCCTACGAGATCATGCTCTCGGAATCGCAAGAGCGCATGTTGCTCGTCGCCGAGCGCGGCCGCGAGCAAGAGGTCTTCGACGTCTTCAAGAAATGGGGGCTCGATGCGAGCGAGGTCGGCGTCGTTACCGACGACGCCTTGATGCGTGTGAAGAATCACGGCGAGGTCGTCGCCGAGCTCCCCAACTCGCTGATCACTGACGATGCGCCGCTCTACGACCGTCCGACGAGCGAGCCCTATCGACCGCATCCTCTCGACGGACCGGCTCCGCCGGCTATTGATTCCAATCAGGCGCTGGTGCAACTTCTCGGCTCGGCGAACGTCTGCTCGAAGCGCTGGATCTGGGAGCAGTACGACTACCAGGTGCGGACGAATACGATGGCTGGCCCCGGCGCGGACGCTGCCGTCGTGCGCGTCAAGGAAGCGGGCGTCTCGCTGGCGATGGCGCTCGACGGCAACGGCCGCTACGCCGCACTCGACGCGCGCGAAGGCGCTAGACTGGCGGTCGCTGAGTGCTGCCGCAACCTTGCCGTAGTAGGGGCCGAGCCGCTCGGCGCGACGAACTGCCTTAATTACGGCAACCCGGAAAAGCCCGAAATCATGGCGCAGCTTGTCGCGGGCATTGAAGGCATCGGGGAAGCGTGCGCCCATTTCGGCGCCCCGATTACCGGGGGCAATGTCAGCCTCTACAACGAGACGCTCGGGGAAGGCATCTACCCTACGCCCGTGATGGGCGTCGTCGGTTTGCTCGAAGGCATGGAGGCGCCCACGGGCATTGCATTCCAGACGGCGGGCCGAAAGCTGGTATTGCTCGGCGGCGTGCTGCCCGGCGCCGAGGACCAGATCGAGCGTCGTTTCGGCTCGAGCGAGTACGCCAAGACGGTCGTTGGCCAAGTCTGGGGTCTGCCCCCCGCGCTCGATCTCGACTTTGAAAAGCGTGTTCACGACGCGGCCCGTGAGATCGCCCGCAAGGGTCTGGCCGAATCCGCCCACGATGTCTCCGACGGCGGTTTGGCGATTGCGTTGGCGGAATGCTGCTTTGGGCCGAAGCGCATCGGCGCACGTGTCGCGCTCGAGACCGGCGTTGCGCCCGTGCACGCACTATTTCATGAGGCCCCGTCGCGGGTCTTGCTCTCGGTTGCGGCCGAACGAGTCGATGAGATCGTTTCTGTCGCTGCCGCCCTCAGTATTCCGGCCCTACTGGTCGGAGAAACCGTCCCGAATCGGCTCTCGATCGACATCAACAGCATTGTGCAAATCGATGCCGCGGTCGAGGACTTGTTCGGCGTTTGGGATCAAGCCTTGGAGCGGATGCTGGAATCATGAGCAACAAAGGCGACTATCGGCCGGCGTTCGAAGACCTATTGTCCGGACGTCTTCCGGCCGAGCCTTGGGTCAACCGAGTAGCCGATCCCGACGACCACTTCCACGACGAGTGCGGCGTGGTCGGAGTCTTCGGCCACCCCGAGGCCGCCAACCTCGCCTACTTGGCGCTCTACGCACTCCAACACCGTGGGCAAGAGAGCGCCGGCATCATATCAAGCGACGGCAATGATCTCTATCCCCAGCGCGGTATGGGGCTAGTGCAGAAAATCTTCACCGAGCCCGTGCTGGCCGAGCTGAAGGGTTCGGCGGCGATCGGCCACACGCGCTATTCGACCGCCGGACAGAGCTCGCGGCTCAATGCCCAGCCTTTCTACGTCGAGTGCAACAAAGGCAAGCTCGCCGTCGCGCACAACGGCAATCTGACCAATGCTATCGAGATTCGCAACGAGCTGACGCAGGCCGGCTCGATCTTCCAAGCCTCAAGCGACACCGAGGTGATCCTGCACCTGATGGCGCACTCGCGCGAGCGCACGCTGCGGCACGCCTTACGCGAGTCTCTGATGCGGCTCGAGGGCGCCTTCTCACTCGTGCTCCTAGCCGAGGATCGACTGATCGTTGCACGCGATCAGCGCGGCTTTCGTCCGTTGGCTTGGGGAGAGGTCGAAATCAATGGCCACAAGGCCCAGGTGTTCGCCTCCGAAACGTGCGCCTTCGACCTCATCGGCGCACGCTACATCGACGAGGTAAAGCCCGGCGAGATGATCACCGTCAGTGCGGAAGGCGTCTCCCGCGAGCGCTTCGCTCCGGCGCTCGAGCCAGCGCATTGCGTCTTCGAGCATGTCTACTTTTCGCGGCCCGACTCGCTGGTCTTCGGACGGGCGGTGCAGGAGTCGCGTGAGCAGCTCGGCGCCTGCCTGGCTCGCGAGAGCGCCGTGCCGGCCGATTGCGTCGTTCCAGTTCCCGACTCGGGCGTGGCGGCGGCGATCGGCTACGCGGCGGAATCGGGATTGCCCTTCCGTCACGGGCTGATCCGCAACCACTACGTCGGACGGACCTTCATCGAGCCCAAGCAATCGATTCGCGACTTCGGCGTGAAGCTCAAGCTCAACCCAGTGCGGCACTTGATCGACGGTCAGCGTGTGGTGCTCGTCGACGATTCGCTGGTACGCGGCACGACGAGCAGGAAAATCGTCCGCATGATGCGCGAGGCGGGCGCGAAGGAAGTACATCTTAGAATCTCGTGTCCGCCGACGATCTCGCCGTGTTACTACGGAGTCGACACGCCCGACCGCGATGAGCTGATCGCCGCGCAACACACGGTCGAGGAGATCCGCGCGTACACCGGCGCCGATTCGCTCGCTTACCTTTCGCGCGAAGGGCTCAAGCAGGCCGTCGCCGACGACAACGACCGCTACTGTTACGCCTGTTATACGGGACGCTATCCGACCGACTTGGTCGGCATCGAGCAGCTCGTCACCGACCACCGCACCAAGGACGCGCACGTCGAGACCGCGACCGCCGTCGACCCGAGCTAGGGCGCTCCGACCGAAAATCGCCCGTTCCCGCGGCGCCAAACAGGGCCGCGCCCGCGAGGGTGCGGTTGAGTAGTCCCACCTCCTCGGCTTCCGCCTGGCAGCTCGCTGATTCCAACTTCAACCGCGGGCTTTCGCCCCGCGGCTCCGTTTGATGCCGGGCGGCGGACGCGAGAAAGAAGGGCGGTTCCGCGCACGTGCTCCAAGTTTATTGAAACCCCGACGGATCCCCGACCATCAAAAAATCGCAGGCAAGACGCTTCGGAAATTGCGGCCGCAACCGAGCGCGAAGCAGATGCAAATGAGCTTCGAGCTACAAGGAGAATTGCAATGAAGAAGTATATTTTGAGTGTGGCGCTAGGCGTATTGATGGCCGCTGCCGCCCCTGTCTTTGCCGCCCAAGACGACCCGCTTGACGCGCAGGAGCAAGCGCGCATCAACCGGCAAATTCGTAAGCAGCTTGTGATGCTGCCGTTCTATACGGTCTTCGACCATTTCGAATTTGCTCTCGACGGCGATAAGCTCACGCTCTCGGGCGAGGTTTCGCGTCCCTCGCTCAAGCTCTCGGCCGAACGCGTCGCAATGCAGGTCGAGGGAGTGCACCAAGTCGTCAACAACATCGAAGTGTTGCCGCTCTCGCGCTTCGACAATCAAATTCGCCTCGCGGTCTTCCGGGCGATCTACAGCGACTCGACGCTGAACCGCTACGCGTTGCAGTCGATCGGACCGATCCACATCCTCGTCAGGAACGGCGATGTAACGCTTAAGGGCGTCGTGGCTCGTGAGATGGAGAAGAACATCGCCGGGATCCGAGCCAATGGAGTGTCAGGAGTGTTCTCAGTGTCGAACGAACTGCGCGTCGAGCAAGGCTGAAAGACAGACGGTTTCGTTGGCGGGCCCTGGAGCGATCCGGGGCCCTTCGGCGTTTGGCCCGAACCTCACGACGCTGCTTTGCGGTCAGCTGCCGCCTTGTCGGCGCGCTTGAATCATAGGGTACACGCTCGTGGCGAGAACAGCCGCGACCAGCAAACCCATGAACCACGGATGCAGCCCGTCAGCAGCGCCTCGGGCTGTTTGAACCATCTTCCACTCGATGTAGCCAAACGCGGCGACTAGCTGGAACTTCAGCAGTGTCAACACCGAACGAGACATTCCATAGAGCTTCTCGGCGTTCTCTGCCGTGACCTCCGTCGGATAGTTGTGAATATGAGGGAAGCGACTGAGCAGCGTTAGCAGGACGTAGCTGACGACGCCGACTCCGGGCAGCAGCCACAGAAACTCTCGAGACACCACACCCCGAGCCTGCCCGGCGAAGTTGAATCGCTTCGGCACAGTCTCCGGCAAGGCGTCCCATGACGTTGTCAGATAGAAGATCCAGAAGAGCAGCACGCCCAGCGTTGTCGCCTCAACCAGCCACTCCACAGACGAAGCCGGCAACCACTGAACTGGCGGTCGAGGTCTCTCAGGCGCCGCGCTCGGCAAAGACACGACTCAATTCTAGTCGAGATAAGCCGCCAAAAGCGTAGCGAGGCTGAAGCTAGGCAATTTGCATCATTACCGGCGCATGATCCGAGGCCGTCAGCCCGTCCTGCTTCTTGCGGTACTCACGATCGATCTCAATCGAGGTCACCCGATCAAGAACTGGCCGCGTCGCTAGTATCAAGTCGATGCGCAAGCCCAGCTTGCGGTGGAAGGCGCCGCCGCGATAGTCCCACCAGGAGAACTTCTGCTCGTCCGGATATCGCTCTCGAAACACGTCGATGAGACCCTGCTGCTGGAAACGCGCGAAGCGCTCGCGCTCCGCGTCGGTGTGGAAGATGAATCCCTTGTGGGCGTCTTCGTTCCAACTGTCGATCGGCTGCGGGCAGATATTGAAGTCGCCGCAGAGCACCGCCGACTCGTGGTCCGCACGGCTGTTGAAGTGTTCGGCGAGGGCGTCGAGCCAGACGAGCTTGCGCGGGTAGTCGTCGTGCTCGATGTTCTTGCCGTTGGGTACGTAGACAGTCGTGAACGAAATGCCGCCCACGTCGGCGGTGATCAGACGTGCTCCGAAGTCCTGTTGGCCCGGCAGACCCTTTTGGGTGACGACGGCCTCGTCGCGGCTTAGAATTGCTACGCCGTTCCAGCTCTTCTGACCGTGGGTGACGGCGCGATAGCCTTCGGCCTCAAAGAGTACGTGCGGGAACTGATCGTCCTGTAGCTTGAGCTCCTGCAGGCCGACCACGTCGGGCCGGCGCGCACGCAGCCAGTGCATGACGAAATCGAGACGGGCCCGGAGGCCGTTGACGTTCCAGGTAGCAAGCAACACGAGCTTCCATTAAATCATGGGGTGGGCAGCACATCCAGCTCTTAGCCTCTGGGCGAGTATAATCACGCCTATGAGCCCCATCAGCCGTCGCAGCCTCCTGATTTCCTCGGCGCTTCTGCCGCAGCTGTTGCGGGCGGTCGACCCATCCAAGCTCAAGATCTCGATTACGAGCGACGAGGTCGATGCCGATCTCGACATCGCCGTCGCATTTCTCAAGCGCTTCAACCTGAGCTGGGTCGAGATTCGCAACCTCTCCGGAAAGTACAACACGTCGCAACCCGTAGAGATGATTCGCGGCGCCCGCAAGACTCTCGACGCCGCCGGCGTCAGGACTGCGATCGTCGACACAGGGTTTTTCAAGGTCCGTTTGCCGGCTGACGACGCTGAGGGTCGGCGCAAGCTCGATGAGCAGTGGGCGTTGCTCGACCGGGCATTTGTTCGAGCCGAGATTCTCGGTACGGACAAGATTCGAACGTTTGCCTTTACTCACGCGCGCGGCGAACAGCCGGATCCAGCGCACTATCCGCGTATCTACGAGCTTGTCGCCGAGTCAGCGCGGAGAGCGAAGAAGCGAGGCTTTAGGCTAGCGCTCGAGAACGTTGGAGGGAGCTACGTGGCGACCGCCGAACAGGCCTCGAAATTGCTCGCCGCGGTCCAGGAAGAGGCTCTGGGGCTGACCTGGGATCCCAATAACTCCGCCGGCTCGGGCGACCCTGAGCCGTTCCCGGCCGGCTTCGAAAAGCTCGATGCGGCGCGCATCATCCACGTCCATCTGCGCGACTATCGCCGTATCCCGGGCGGAGGCGCGGAGTGGTGCGGAGTCGGAGAAGGCGAGTTCGATCACGTCGGCCAGATTCGAGCATTGCTCAAGGCAGGGTACAAAGAGGCGTTCTCGCTCGAGACGCACTATAAGATCGACGGCAGCAAGGCAAAAGCCAGCGAGTTCTCGATGACGGCGCTGCTCGATCGTTTCCGCAAGGCCTAGAGGATCCTGCGCCGCCAGGGTAACCAAGGCGGGGCTGATACTCGTCCTTTGGTAGAATAGCCGACTCCGGAGCTGGTCCCCTAATGCCGAACATCGTTCGCTCTATCACGTTGATTCTCCTGCTGCTTACGCCCTTGGCGACGCTGTCGGCCGCGGATTGGCCCGCCTGGCGCGGCATCAACTCGGACGGCGTTTCGCCGGATACGGGACTGCCGTCGAGCTGGTCTCCCGAGGGCGAGAACCTACTTTGGAAGGCCGAAGTCGGCGCCCGATCCACGCCGATCGTGCTCGACGGCCGCGTCTGCGTGATTCGACTCGCCGAGCCGCAGGACGAGACCAAGTGGCAGGAGCAGATCGTCTGCCTCGACGAGAAGACCGGCAAACAGGTTTGGGAGTATCGATACAACGTTTTCCAAACCGACATACCCCACCACCGCATCGGCTGGGCGAGCCTGGTCGGCGACGCTGAGACCGGTATTGTCTACTCGCACAGCGTCGAGGGTATGGTGCATTCATTCGACAAGACCGGCAAGGTTCTTTGGTCGCGCTCCTTGGCGGAGCAGCTCGGCACGATCTACGGTTTCGGCGGCCGCACGGTCACACCGATCCTCGACGGCGACCTATTCATCGTGAGCTTCCTGACCGCTGGTTGGGGTCCGAATTTCATCCCGCGACACCGCTTCTACGCGATCGACAAGAACACCGGCGAAACGGTTTGGATTTCGACGCCTGGCGCGGCTCCCTACGACACGACCTACTGCGCGCCAATCGTCCGCGTGATCAACGGCGAGCGCCTGCTGATCTCCGGCAACGGCGACGGCGGCGTCTATGCCTTGCGGGTCGGCACCGGGGAAAAGGTTTGGGGCTTCCCGCTGTCGAAACGCGGCATCAACCCGTCGATTGTAGTGGAGGGTAATTTAGTTTTCGCCTCGCACTCGGAAGAGAACGTGGACGGCTCGACCGCGATGGGCCGGATGGTGGCCCTCGATGCGAGCCAAGTCGTCGACGGCAAGCCGAAGCTTGCCTGGATGGTCGACGGTTTCGCGGCTGGCTACGCTTCCCCGGCGGTGCATGACGGCGTGGTCTACCAGGTCGACAACTCGGCCAACGTGGTGGCCTTCGACACGAAGACCGGCGAGGAGCTCTGGAAGCTCAACATCGGAATCGCCCAGAAGGCTTCGCCCGTAATCGGCGACGGAAAGCTCTACGTCTCCGACGTGGACGGCAAGTTCCACATCGTCAAGCTCGGCGACGAGCCCGAGCTGCTCGACGTCGAGGAGTTCCACAACGAGGACGGTTCGGCGACGCAGATCAACGGTTCGCCAGCGATCGCCAACGGCCGCGTCTTCTTGCTCACCAACAATACGCTCTATTGCATCGGGACCGACGAGGGCAAATCGCACGCAGCCGCTCCGATGCTCGCCACGCCCGAGAAAGCTCCGGCGGGCGCGGCCCCGGCTCACGTCCAGGTCGTTCCAGCGGAGGTCAACCTCACCGCAGGCGCTCAACAGAACTTCAGGGCGCGCACCTTCGACGCCAAGGGGCGGTTGATCGGCGACGCAGCCGCCCAGTGGTCCTCCGCGAATATCGAAGGCGAGATCAGCGCCGACGGGAGCTTCACCGTCGGAGCCGCGAACGTTCCCCAAGGCGGAACGGTCACGGCCGCCGTAGGCGAGATCAAAGGCCAATCCCTGGTTGCGGTTCGAATCGAAGCGCCGTTCCAGTACGACTTCAGCGACGTTGCCGCCGACGCGGTTCCCGACGGCTGGCCGGCAGCGCGTGGGCGCTTCAAGGCCGTCGAGAAGGACGGCGAAAAAGTCTTCATGAAGCCGTCGGGCAATCCGCGAAGCTGGCGCACCACCGTTTACTACGGCGATCCTGACGCACGCGACTACGACGTGCAAGTGGACGTACTGCCGACGGAGATCAAACGCCGTATGCCCGACGTAGGGCTCGTCTCGCACCGCTACACCATGGCGCTGATGGGCAACGCCCAGAAGCTGATGGTGCGAACTTGGATGAGTGAGTTCGGTCGCTTCTCGAAGGAAGTTCGCTTCCGCTGGGATCCAGACGTTTGGTACCGCATCAAGTTTCGCGTCGTCGCCAGCAAAGACAACGGACCGGCCAAGCTCTACGGCAAGGTGTGGAAGCGTGATGAGCCGGAGCCTGACGCTTGGACGATCGAGGCGGAAGACGCCATCGGCCATTCGCACGGCAGTCCGGGCCTCTACGGCTACGCCAGCGCGGACATTTACTACGACAACCTATCCGTTACCCCGCGGGGTCAATGACGCGAGTCGCTCGAAGGAGAATCATGAACAGCAGTCGCATCGTTCGAATCTTGGCCGCTACGGCTCTCGGCACGGCGATGACCGCCGCGGCGGCCGATTGGCCGATGTGGGGCGGCCGTCCCGATCGCAACATGGTCTCGGACGAGACAGGCATCCCGCGCACCTGGGACGTCGACGCCAAGACGAACGTCAAATGGGTGTCCGAAATCGGCTCGCAGTCCTACGGCAATCCGGTCGTCGCGGACGGCAAGGTCTTCCTAGGAACCAACAACGAGCGCCTGCGCAACCCGAAGCTCACCGGCGATCGCGGCGTCGTGATGGCTTTCAGCGAAGCCGACGGCGAGTTCCTATGGCAGATGACTCATAAGAAGCTCGAGTCGGGACGCGTCAACGATTGGCCTGAGCAAGGCGTTTGTTCCTCGCCCGCCGTCGTCGACGGAGTCGTCTACTACGTCTCGAACCGCGCCGAGATCGTGGCGGTCGACGCCGAGGGATTTCGCGACGGCGAGAACGATGGCCCGTTCACCGACGAAGAGGACAGCTCCGAGATAGACGGCGACGTGATTTGGAAGCTCGACATGTACGACGAGCTCGGCGTCTTCCCGCACAACATGGCGGCGACCTCGCCGGTGATTGTCGGCGACACGCTCTTCGTCAACACCTCGAACGGCGTCGATGAGAGCCACTTGAACATTCCGTCACCGCGCTCGCCCAGCTTCTTAGCGGTCAACCGCAAGACTGGTGAGATCGTATGGGAAGACAACTCCCCGGGCGAAGACATCCTGCACGGCCAATGGGCCTCGCCCGCCTACGGCGAGATCGGCGGCGTCGCGCAAGTGATCTTCGCGGGAGGTGACGGCTGGCTGCGCGGCTTCAATCCCGAGAACGGAGACATCCTGTGGGAGTTTGACGCCAACCCCAAGGGTTCGGAATGGAAGCAAGGCCGCGGCGACCGCAACAACATCATTGCCACGCCGGTGATTTTCGAGAACAAGGCCTTCGTGGCGGTAGGGCAAGATCCAGAGCACGGTGAAGGCGTGGGCCACCTCTGGGCGGTCGACGCAACCAAGCGAGGCGACATCAGCGAGTCAGGCAAAGTTTGGCACCATCCCTTCCGGCGCACAATCTCCTCGGTCGCCATCAAAGACGGCATCGTTTACGCAGCGAACTTCAGCGGCTTCTTCCAGGCGCTCGACCTCAAGACCGGCGAGGAGTTGTGGGAGTACGACATGCTCGCCGCGGTGTGGGGCTCGCCCTACGTCGTCGACGGCAAGGTGATGCTGGGCGACGAAGACGGCGACTTGACGGTGTTGAAAACCGGCCGCGTCAAAGAAGTGCTCTCGGAAGTGAGCTTCGGCAATACGCTCTACTCGACCCCGGTCGCCGCCAACGGCGTGCTCTACGTAATGACGCGTTCGCACCTGTACGCCATCGCCGGCAAGTAGCGCGTCAATCGATCGAAAGAACGAAAGAGAAAGAAGAACAAGCATGGCAGTGGAACTCTCTGAATCCCTACAGAAGAGCGTCGCGGAAAAGCGCGCCCAACTCGACGCCCACGTGCGCGAGATCGTGCAGTGGCACTTCAACCCCGAGACGGGTTGCCCTTTCTGGCTCGAGCGCGCCAAGACGCTCGGCTGGGACCCTCGCGAAGAGGTCAAGAGCTTCGACGACCTGAGGAAATTCGGGCTCTTCGAGGACGAGTGGCTGCGCGGAGGTCCGGTGCGCCGTTGGGTCCCGAAGGGGCTCGCCGACAAACCGATCTACGTCTTCGAGACGGGCGGCACGACCGGCGTGCCCAAGACGCGCATCAACATCGACGACTTCCGCATTGACTATTCGGAGTTCTCAAAAACGCTGCCCGATGAGTTTTTCCCGAAAGGTTCGGACTGGCTGCAGCTCGGCCCCTCGGGCCCGCGCCGGTTGCGCTTGGCCATTGAACATCTGGCGCAAGTGCGCGGCGGCATCTGCTTTCCTGTCGACCTCGACCCGCGTTGGGTCGTGAAGCTGCTCAAGCGCGGCGCGATCAAAGAAGCCGAAGCCTATAAGGAACACTGCCTCGACCAGGCGGTGACGATTCTCGACGCGCATCCCAACATCAAGTGCCTCTTCACCACGCCGAAGCTGCTCGAAGGCCTCTGTGATCGTATCTCGCTCAAGGAGCGCGGCATCACGGGCGTCTTCTGCGGCGGTACCGAGATGACTCCGCAGTTCAGCCGCTTCGCCCAAGAAGAGTTGATGGAAGGCGCCTACTTTGCCGCCACCTACGGCAACACGCTGATGGGCCTAGCGTGCCACAAGCCCTTCGACCCGGCCGACGACTACGCAATCATCTACTACCCCCCGCAGCCTCGCGCAGCGACGCAAGTCGTCGACCCGGACAGCATGGAGGAAGAAGTCGGCTACGGCGAGACCGGGCGTGTCGTACTGACAACCCTCACGAAAGAATTCTTCATGCCTCGCTTCCCCGAGCGCGATCAGTGCGAGCGCGAGCCGCCGATCGATCTGTATCCCTGGGACGGCGTGCGCAACGTTCGCCCGTTCCAGGACAAGACGACCGGCACCGTCACAGTGGGCGTCTATTGAGTGTGGTCGAGACGAACATCGCCCTGACTGCCGCTGCCCCCGCCCGCGCGCAGGCCATGCAATCCTTCGATTTTCAGACCCGCCCGCGCGTCGTTTTCGGCACCGGGGCGCTTGATCGGCTCGGCGAGCTTGCCACCGCACTCGGAGGATCGCGCGCGTTGCTCGTATCGGACCCGGGCGTCGTTTCGGCAGGCTATCCGAATCGCGCGATTACTCAGTTGATGCGCGCTGATGTCGAGGCGTTTCTCTTCGACGGAGTGGCCGAGAATCCGACCACGGAACATGTCGGCGCCGGTCTCGCGTTCGCCCAATCGAAGCAGATCAATCTGATCATCGGCCTCGGCGGCGGCAGCTCGATCGATTGCGCCAAAGGCGTCAACTTTCTGCTTAGCAACGGCGGGAAGATGCAGGACTACTGGGGCGTGGGCAAGGCGGCCAAGCCGATGCTGCCCCTGATCGCGATCCCGACGACCGCCGGCACCGGCAGCGAGGCTCAGTCGTTCGCTTTGATTTCCGACCCGGAAACCCACCAGAAGATGGCCTGCGGCGATCCCAAGGCAGCGGCAGCGGCGACGATTCTCGATCCTGAGCTGACGCTGACCCAGCCGGCCGCGGTGACGGCCCACACAGGCATCGACGCCGTCTCGCACGCGCTCGAAACTTGGGTCACCAACAAACGCAACGCGCTGTCGCAAATGTATTCGCGCGAAGCCTGGCGACTGCTCTCGGGCAGTTTCGAGCGCGTACTCGCCGATCCCTCGGACGTGGAAGCGCGCGCCGCGATGCAACTTGGCGCGAATTTCGCAGGCTCAGCCATCGAAGCGTCGATGCTGGGCGCCGCGCACTCCTGCGCCAACCCGCTGACCGCCCACCGCGACGTCGTGCATGGTTCGGCTGTGGGAATGATGCTGCCGGCGGTGATTCGCTTCAACGCCAAGACGGTCGGTGCGCTCTACGAAGAGCTCGGGCCGGGCGGAGCCGAGATGATCGCCTCGCGGGTCGAATCGATGTTGCGGCTCGCGGGACTTCCCGCCCGCTTGAGCGAATACAATATTGCCGAGGCTGACTTGCCCGGGCTCGCTGAAGAGGCCAGCCGCCAATGGACGGCGCGCTTCAACCCGAGGCCGGTCGACTCCGCCGAGCTGCTGGAGATTTATCGGTGCGTCTTGTAGCAGTTCTATTGATCTTCGCCGCGACCGCCGCGGCCGACTGGCCGCTGTTCCTCGGCAACGCCCAACGTAACTCGATATCGCCTGATCCTCTCTCCCCGCCGCTCGAGGTCGAGTGGACCTACGACGCGCCCGACGGCGTCGACTCCACGGCAATTGTCGTCGACGGCGCCGTCTACTTCGGCGAGATGAACGGCAAGTTTCACGCCGTAGACCTTAAGACCGGCAATGGCAAGTGGACCTACCAAGCGAACCTTGGCGTACCGGCGTCGGGCTGTGTTCTCGATGGCGCAGTCTTCTTCGGCGATGAAGAAGGCTATTTCCACGCAGTCGAGATCGCCTCGGGGGAGAAACGCTGGGTGTACCAAACAGGCGCGGAGATTCTTTCTTCGCCGAATTGCCTAGAAGGCTCCGTGCTGGTCGGCTCCTACGATGCTAGCCTCTACAATTTCGATCCCAAGACGGGCGAGGTTAAGTGGAGCTATCAAACCGAGGATCGAGTGCACTGCAGCCCCGCCGTTCAGGGAGGCAAGACCTTCGTTACCGGCTGCGACGGCAAGCTGCGCACGATTGACGTGAGCAGCGGCAAAGAGGTCTCTCAAATCGACCTGGAGGACTACGTCGCCAGTTCGCCGGCGCTGGTAGGCGACCGCATCTACGTCGGCACCATGGGCAACCAGGTGCTCGGCGTCGACTGGAAGCAAGGTAAGGTTTTGTGGCGCTACCATCACCCGACTACGGATTTCCAGTACATTTCATCGCCGGTGGTCGCCGACGGCAAGGTCATCCTGGGCGGACGCGACAAGCGGGTACATGCCATCGATGAAGACAGCGGTGAGCTCGTCTGGGAGTTCGTCGCCCGTTCACGTATCGACTCCTCACCGACGTTGGCCGGCGAAGTGATTTGGATCGGCTCGAATGACGGCAACCTCTACGCGCTCAATCTCGCCGACGGCAAGATGCTTTGGAAGTTTGCACTAGGCGGATCAGTCGTCGCACAACCGGCGATCTCGGACGGCCGTCTCGTGATCGGCTCCCGCGACGGCGTCGTCTACTGCTTGCGGCCGAAGCAATGAGCGAACTCGAAGAAATCGTCGCCGCGCGCGAGGCCATCGCCGGCCGCCTGGTACGCACCCCGTTGCTCGATGTCTCCGAGTCGTTCCCCGAGCCAAGAGTACAGCTCTTTTTCAAGCCGGAGATGCTGCAGAAGACGGGCTCGTTCAAGATTCGCGGCGTGCTCAACAAGCTGGCGAGCTTGAGCCAAGAAGACAAAGCGCGGGGCGTCGTCGGCATGTCGTCGGGCAACCATGCTCAGGCCCTGGCCTACGGCGCAAGGACGATCGGCGCGCCAGCAACGATCGTGATGCCGACCTACTCGGTCGACTACAAGATCGAGGCAACCAAGACGTACGGAGCCGAGGTTGTGATGTGCGAAGCCTCGGAGCTTCTCGCTACCTACGAGCGGGTCCGCGCGGAACGCAACCTGGCTCCGGTTCACCCTTTCGACGACCCCAAGATCATCGCCGGTGCAGGCACGATCGGACTCGAGCTTGAAGAAGACATTCCGGACCTCGACGTCGTTTTTGTCAGCGTCGGCGGCGGCGGCCTTCTTTCCGGCGTCGCGACGGCGCTCAAGCTTCGTCGGCCCGCGATACGCGTTGTCGGCGTCGAACCCGAAGGCGCCGCTGCGCTGCGAAAGAGTCTCGACGCGGGTCGACTTGTCACCCTCGACAAGGTCGATACGGTCGCTGACGGTTTGGCCCCGCCATTCACGGGCGAGACGGTCTATGACCGCGTCCGCCGCTATGTTGACGATGTGATCACGGTCTCCGACAAGCAGATCATCAAGGCCATGCGTGAGATCGTCGAGCGGGCGAAGCTCGTCGCCGAGCCCTCAGCGGCGGCATCCCTGGCGGGGCTGCTCTCGGGACAGATCGTCGTGGACGATGGAGCCAAGGTCGCCTGCATCCTCAGCGGCGGGAACATCAACGCGAGCCGCCTGCAGACGCTGTTGGATTGAAACCCTACAACTTCCGATAAGTGTTCGCAAGAAAGCCCTTGATCAAGTCGGTCTGTTCACCGGCCTCGATCAAGAACGCGTCGTGACCGTAATTCGAAGGCAGCTCCACGTAGGCGACGTCACGGTTGCGGCCGCGCAATGCGCGCACTATCTCCTGCGACTGATAGCTCGGATAGAGCCAGTCGGAGGTGAAGCTCAGCACCAGAAAGCGAGCCTTGCAGCACTCCAGCGCTTCGCCGAGCGAATCGCTTTCTCCGGCGAGGTCAAAGGTGTCCATCGCGCGCGTGATCGTGATGTAGGAGTTGGCGTCGAAACGATTGACGAACTCTCCGCCGCGGTAGCGAAGGTAGCTCTCCACTTCGAAGATGTCTTCTGCGGACTGCATGCTCCGCCGGCGGCGTCCGAACTTCTCGTGCATCGAGTCGTCGCTCATGTAGGTGATGTGACCGACCATGCGCGCTACCGCCAGCCCTCGCAAAGGGCCGGGCCCGTCGTAGTAGTCGCCGCCCTGAAAGTCTGGGTCGGCCATGATCGCTTGTCGTCCGACTTCGTTGAAGGCGATCTGCTGCGCCGAGTGGCGGTGCGACGACGCAATCGGGATTACCGAGGCGCACGCCTCGGGAAACGCGGTGGCCCACTGCAGAGCTTGCATTCCGCCCATTGATCCGCCTGCCACGGTCAACAGCTTCTCGATGCCGAGATGTTCGACAAGTCGTTTTTGCAGACGCACCATGTCGCCCATGGTGATGAAGGGAAATTCCGACCCGTACGGCTTGCCCGACGATGGATCGATCGACGAGGGACCGGTCGTCCCGCTGCATCCGCCAAGCACGTTGGAGCACAGCACGAAATAGCGGTTCGTATCGAACGCCTTGCCCGGTCCGATCATGCTCTCCCACCAGCCGGGCTTGCCGTCGGCTTCGCTCACGCCGGCTGCGTGGGCGTCGCCGGAGAAGGCGTGTAGGATTAATACCGCGTTGCTGCGGTCGTGGTTCAGCACGCCGTAGGGCTCGTAGGCGATCTCAACGGGAGACAACACATCTCCGCTGTCGAGCTCGAACGAATCCAGCGTGAACGTCTTGATCGAGACGATCATCGCAAGAGGGGAGGACGAATCTTAGGATATCGGATCGTCGCCGCGGACGAGGCTAGACCCTGTTCAGGCTGATTGGTACCGAAGGGATCATCTGGTAGCTAATGAACCCGCCGGCCGCCTACAAACGGCGGCCACTGCGACCTGACGGCCGGCGGCGTAGCACAAGGAACGAGACGCGACACGCCTGGGCGGCGCGCTCTGCGCGCTACCTCTTCTTGCGAGCTGTCTTCTTCTTCTTGGCTGCTTTCTTGGGCGCCTTCTTCGCTGCCTTTTTCGGCGCTGCCTTTCTTGGCGCAGCTCTCTTCGTTGCCTTCTTCTTTGTTGCCTTCTTCCTTGTTGCCTTCTTCTTTGCCGCCTTCTTCGGTGCAGCCTTCCTAGCGGCCTTCTTGACTGCCTTCTTGACTGCCTTCTTCACTTTCTTCACAGCCTTCTTCACAGCCTTTTTCGCCTTCTTCACCGCTGCCTTCGGGGCCTTCTTCACGGCCTTCTTCTTGGCGGCTTTCTTCGGCGCTTTCTTAGCCATCGCTTCTTACCTCGCTTGAGTTCAAATTCGAACGTTCGACGATGTCGTCTTCGTAGTGAAGATCAAACAATGATCGTCCTCATTGTTTTATCATGTGCGCGCATCGTTTCCAACAGCTTTCGTAAGAAAAAGTTTCGACGAGCAAGGCGTCGGACAACAACGTCAAAACCGTTGAGCTTGCTCGCAGCCCCTATCCATAGGGGTTTCCGCACATCCAATTCGTTTCGGTCGTCGTCGTGAAGACGATTGCGCACGCGATGTTTTCGTCTACAAAAGAGCTTGTGCGACGTCCTGTCGGGCGCTTCAGGACCCTCTCTCAAGGGCCTTTGAGAGAGGGTCGCCATTTCGGATGTTCAGGTATGATTTACACTTTTGTGCTGTTTCGCTCGATGACGTCGAGACCTTAGAAAGCTCGGGAGACGCTCTCGGGGTCGCTTGCGTCGGCTATCGCAACTGCTCGCGAACAGCATTGAGCGCGGCCTTCACCTGCGGGTCGTTGCGCAACTCGACCTCGTCGCCCTTCTCCACGCCGAGGGTGAGGTTGAAGATCTCTTGGCGCAGGTTCCAGCGAACATGCTCGACCGCAGCCGTCCAGTCGGAGAGCGTGGGCCGCACACCTCGTTCGGAGAGAAAGAGCTGGAAGTCGTCGAGAAGCGCCGACGTCGCTTGGAAGTCGTCGTCGATCTCTACGCCCTTCCGAACGTAGAGTTGCGCGAAGTCGAAGAAGGCGCTTGATTGCTCGAGGAACGCCTCCAAGCGGGTGTAGTTGTGAGGGTAAACTCGACGATCCGGTTCGACCCCGCCGCCGCCCGGTACTTCGTGGCCGCTGAGCGTCTTGTAGGTCTGTGTCTCCGGCTCGACGCAGGGCGCGAGTTGAAACTCTCGGCAGTCTCCGAGCGAGCGTTGAATCGTGCGGCCGCTGGGGCTCTGATAGAGAGCCGTCGTCAGCGCTAGTCCAGAGCCGTCGGAAAGATCGAAGACGCTCTGCACGAGCCCTTTGCCGAAGCTTCGCGTTCCCAGAAGCACTGCTCGGTCATTATCCTGCAACGCGCCTGCGACGAGCTCGGCCGCGCTAGCGGTCTTCTCGTTGATCAATACCGCGACTGGAAACCGGTAAGACTCCATGCCGGCAGGAACGCGCACCTCTTCCTTAGGCCCTTCGCGTCCCCGAATCCAAAGGATACGTCGGTCTGGTTCTAAGAAGAACGCCGCCATACGAACGGCTGCCTCGATGACGCCGCCGGGGTTGTCGCGCAAATCGAGTACGAGTCCGCGCAGATCGTCGCCTCCCAAGCCCTCCATAGCCGCGTGCAGCTCTTGGGCGGTCGTCGCCTCGAAGTTAGCGACCTTCACATAGGCCACGCCCTCCTCGAGAATGAACTTGCTCTGCACGCTCGGGTCCTCCATCTCGGCCGGGACCAGCGTGATTGGGATTAGCCGCGCGAAGCTGGGACGCTTCACCAAGAGCTCGACTCTATTTTGGCGCGACTGCCCAAGTAGCTGCGCCAGCTGCTGAATGCTCAGCTCCGTTAGACGGTAGCCGTTGACGACGACCAGTTCGTCTCCGGTCGAGATGCCGGCGCGCGCCGAAGGGCTATCGAGCAATGTCTGCAAGACGACGACCCGGCCGGGCATGAGCTGAAGAATGCTTCCGAAGCCTTTCTCGGTCGAGCGCTGCATCTCGCGCAACGATTCGAACTGTTGTGGATCGAGAAACGCCGAGTGCGGATCAAGCGTTCGAACCATGGCCGGAATAGCACCGCGATAAAACGCGTCGGCCGGGTCAAACGGCTCGGCGAGCTTGTCCTCGAGGTGCGCATAGACCTCGACCAGACGCTTGAGATTCGTCTCGAGATCTTCGTCCGCGAAGACCGGAGTCGGAGCGATAGCGCACGCTGCGGATAGAAGAGCGGTGACCAGGAGCGCTCGGCCCGCCCAATAGCAGCCGCGCGAAGCGCGTGGCGCTTCCGAAGCTTCGTCGTTTCGTTCGTTCGTCGCGCCCAACGGTTTGTCGAGTACGCCTCAGGCTAGGGGGATAACAGGCCGGCGGGAATCTGAATTATTATAACGATCCGCTTCCGGTGAGCGTTTCGTTTTGCCGGTCGCGGGCGACCGGGTTAGATGCGGACGACGCGTCCCGTGTCGGCGGCGTCGCGCGAGCGCAGCACGATCTCGGTCACCCGAAAGAGGTCGTGTTGGGTAATCGAGTGATCGACGCCGTTGTACACCGAGTCAAGGAATTCGGCGAATAGGCGTCGGGCGGGCGGCATGTCAACGATCTCGTGCGGCGCCTCTTGGTCGGTGATCAGGCTGACTCGCCCGCCCTGATACTCCACGACGCCGTCGGCGCCGGCGATGCGAAGACGATCGTCGCCGTGGCTGGGCGCGGCTTCGGGTCGCAAGTAGTCGAGGCGCACGTCGGCTGTGCCGCCGTTGTCGAGACGATAGGAGATCGATGCCGTATTCTCCATCTCGCCCGCCTGCGGAAAACCAACGTGGGCGTGGAAAGCTGCCGTCTCGACCATGTCGCGCCCGGAGACGAATCGCAGCAGATCGACGAGGTGACAGCCGATGTAGGGGATCGTTCCGCCAAAGCTCTCGCGGCGTTTCATCCAGTCGGCACGCTCGCCGAGTCGGTAGGACTTCTGGCCTGAGAGCTGGATCGGTTCGCCGATCGTACCTTCGTCAACAATCTGCTTCATCGCCAGATACGGCGAGGTGAAGCGCATCGGCAACAGCATCGTGAGAGGAGTACGGGTACGCTCGGCCGTTTCGCGAACCCGCTGCAGGCCGTCGAAGTCGATGGCCATCGGCTTCTCGGCTGCGGTCGGAATCTTTCGTTCCAAACAAGCAGTAACCGTTTCTACGCGACGCCAATTCTCATCGCAGATGCAAGCCGCGTCGAGCGCTTCGGCGTCGAGCATTTTTCGGTAGTCGTCGTAGGCTTTTGCAGAAGAGAGAACGCGGTTGCGGTTTGCGCGCCGGCGATCTTCGTCCGTACTCGCTTCGTAGGCGACGATCTCGACGCTCGGATGAGCCCGCGCGACAGCGAACGCTTCCGACGTGTGCCCCACCAGGCCGATCAACCCGACGCGAACCTTGTCGGGAAGTTTGAGATCGCTAATCTCGGCGGCACCGGCCGCCAGCGGCAACGCGGCTCCGGCACGAAGAAGGTCTCGCCGTCTCCAAGAGGACATCGTCGATGATTGTACGCGATACCGGGGAGCGGCGCAGCGTGCCTTTATCCTTCCGACTCCGGTCGCGATCGAGGCGCAATCAGAGTAGTACGACGAGTCGAAGCCCGACTCAGGCGAAATATGGCCTACACCACGGCATATCACCGAGCGGATGCGCCAGGCGGTTTCGTACACTGAAGAAGCCGCCAATCGTCACGCGGCGTTTGCAGTGAAGAAGTCCAGAGACAGCCGGCGTCACCCCCGCAGCCAAGAGTTCGGCGCACAAAAACTAGAGATAACCTTTAGTGCCGACGGCGTGGAGGACCAGAAGTGCGAAGCCGCTCTTTGGGATTTCAGTGACGGCGGGCTCGGCATGGACAGCCCGCGTTCGTTCGAAACCGGAGAAATCATCGGAATTCAAGGCAATTTCTTCGGCCCGTCCTTCTCGATGCGCGTAGACGCCAAAGCACGTGTCGCTTATTGTCGACGCTTTAATCCCGATTTCTGTCGCGTGGGCGTCGCCTTTATAGAGGTCTCCTTCAAGCGGATCAAGAGCAGCGCGAGCTCCTCCTAGCAGAAGCTTTCGCCGCCGGGCTTCGGGACTCGCTATCCTAATCGCCATGGCGTTAACGCGGGCTGCCGCGGCCAAGGTGCGGATCGCGCGGTGACGCCTCTATTCGGCTGGATCCTGGCCTATTGTGCGCTGCTCGTTCTTGTCGGGCTGCGCGCTGGTCGAACGGTTCGTTCAGGGCGTGACTTTTTCGTCGCGGGGCGTTCGCTTTCAAGCGGGCTGCTTTTCTCCACGTTCCTCGCGGCAAACCTCGGAGCCGGAGCTACGGTAGGCGTGGCCGAGCTCGGCTACCTTTATGGGCTCTCTGCTTGGTGGTGGGTCGGTTCGGCCGGGATCGGATCCTTAGCGCTTGCGTTCTGGGTCGGGCCGCGCCTGTATCGCATCGCGGCGCAACACAATCTGTACACGGTCGGCGACTACCTGGAGCTGCGTTACAACCGAGCCGCGCGGCTGGCGACGGCGTCGCTGTTGTGGTTGGGTTCGCTGGCGATTCTGGCGGGACAGTTAATCGCTATCGGCGTCGTGCTGCATGTCGTTGCGGGCGTCTCGGCTTCGGTGGGGTCCGCCCTCGGCGGGCTGATTGTGGTCGTCTACTTCTCGGCAGGCGGTCTGGCCTCGAGCGCTCGCGTCAACGTCGTACAACTCGTCGTCAAAGCAGTCGGTTTCGCGGCGGCGATTCCTTGGGCGCTCAGCGCGGCCGGCGGTTGGGACGGAATCGCCCAGGCAGCAGCCGTGCGAGGCGACGCCGAGGCGTTCATGAGCATTACGGGCGTCGGCGCGGCGGGCGTAGCGCGCTGGGCCGTGATCTTGATTCCTTCGTTCCTGGTTTCGCCGGGTTTACTGCAGAAGCTCTACGGCGCGCGTGATGAGACCGTGGTGCGCCGCGGCGTCGGACTACAGGGCGTTTGCCTGCTCGGCTACTCGTTCTTGCCTGTATTGCTGGGGATGTGCGCTTTCGCGCTGCTACCGGATCTGGAGCGCCCGGCCCTAGCCTTGCCGACCCTGCTTGCCGAAAAATTGCCGTCGAGCTTAGGCGGGTTGATGCTGGCGGCGATCTTCTCGGCCGAGATCAGCTCCGCCGACGCCATCTTGTTTATGCTTTCGACCGCTGCGACGCGCGACCTGGCGCCTTCGCTGATTGGCCGCCAACTCGACGAGAACGAACTGCTGCGCTGGGCGCGCGTGGCCGCCGTCTTCGCGGGATTGCTCGGAGTGCTGGCGGCGTTGTGGCTCGACTCCATCGTCGCCGCACTGACAATCTTCTACTCGCTGTTGACTGTTACTCTGTTCGTGCCCTTGCTGGCGGGGCTGTTTTGGAAGCGCCCTCGGTCGGGAGCGGCGCTCGCAGCGATGGCCGCCGGAGCGCCGATGACGATCGCCGTACAGGCAGCGACCGACGGCGCGGGGTGGGGCATCCTGAATCCCGCGGCTGCGGGCCTTCTCGTCTCGGCTGTGTTCTTCATTCTGTTCGCAACGAGAAAGGATGAAGCCGCTCCCCTATAATGGGACGCCGTGGGTCTAACTCTTCACTGGCTCGACTGGGTCGTCATCGTCGGCTACTTCGTGCTGATCGTGGCCGTCGGGCTTTACGTCGGTCGACGCGTCAAGGGCACCGATGAATACTTCCTAGGTCGTCGCGGCTTCAGCGTTTGGCTGATCATCGGCCAGGCCTTCGGCGTCGGCACCCACGCCGAGATGCCGGTCTCGCTGGCCGGCAAGGTCTACGCGTCGGGATACGCCGGCATCTGGTACCAGTGGAAGAACCTCTTCATCACGCCCTTCTACTGGGTGCTGGCTCCTCTATTCCGGCGCTTCCGCCGTACCACCATCGGCGAAGTCTACGAAGACCGGTACGGTAATTTCATGGGTGCGGTCTATACCGGCTTCGCTCTGGCCTTCTTCATGTTCAATCTCGGCGCGATGCTTAAGGGCGCCGGCAAGCTGATCAGCGCCGCCTCGGGAGGCGCCGTCTCGGCCAACGCGGTCGTGCTGGCGATGACGGCCGCATTCTTGGTCTACTCTTTCGTCGGCGGGCTCGTCTCGGCCGCCTACACCGATTTCGTTCAAGGCTTTTTCATCATTGCCCTGTCGTTCTTGTTGGTTCCCATGGGCCTCGCCGAGGTGGGGGGATTCACCGGCATTCGCGAAGCGCTCTCCCCCGAGATGCTCTCGATGGTGACGCCCGGCGACGTCGGCGTCTTCACGATCGTGATGCTGACTATCAACGGACTGATCGGCATCGTCGCGCAACCGCACATCCTCGCCTCGGTCGGCACCGGCAAAGACGAGCGGGCCTGTCGCATCGGCATGGCCTACGGCAACTTCGTCAAACGCTTCTGCACCATCGGCTGGGCTCTGTCGGGCGTGATCGTCGCAACGATGCTGGTGCAGTCGGGCGCACCGCCGTTGGCCGACCCCGAAGACGCTTTCGGCTTCGCCACCAAGGAACTGCTCTTCCCCGGCGCCGTCGGATTGATGATTGCCAGCGTGCTCGCCGCGAACATGTCCACCGGCTCGGCGTTCGCCGTCGACAGCGCCGCGCTGTTCACACAGAACTTCTATCGACGCTACTTGGTCAGAGAACGCTCCGACCGCCACTACCTCTACGCCGGGCGAATTGCGGGAGTCTCGGTGACGGCGGCCGGCGTGCTGTTTGGTCTCTACGTCGAAAGCGTCTTGCAGGCCTTCCTCTTCACCGAGACGATCGCGGCCTTCATGGGCATCAGTATGTTTGGTGCGATCTCGTGGAGACGGGCGAACCGCTGGGGCGCGCTAGCCGCCCTGGTTATTTCCTCTTGGCTCTTCTTCCAGTTCACCTGGAACGACTACGGCGTGTTCCTGCAGTGGGAGGCGGCCAACTTCGGGTGGGCGCTGCTAGCCGGCTTCATCGCGCTGGCCGTCGTCAGCCTGGCGACTCCGCCTGAGCCGAAAGAGAAGCTCGCCGCATTCTACGATCGCCTAAACCGCCCGTCCCGGCTCGACGAGACGACTGGCGAAGAGGTCGCTGTAGAGGGCCCGGGGCACGACTTGCTCTTCGTCCATCTGTTCGACCTCGGACTGGGACGCGGCTGGAAGAGCTTCTACGAGCGATTCCGGGTGGATTTCAACGGTCTACTACTCGCCTGCCTCGTCGTCGTCCTGCTGATTGCCTTGGCGAAAGGGATTCTTTACCTACCCTAACCCGCCCTCTGAACGCGCTATAATCTCTAGAGATCGCGGGATTCGCGTGCCAGACGCTTTTATCGACGTCGGCGAGCTGGCTCGCCGCAAGCTTGTCTTCGACGCGCGGTTCGCCGACGACGCCCTCGACCTTCCCCACGACTGGAAAGTCATCGATAAGCTGAGCGCGACCGGAGAGGCCGAGCTAATGGGCTCGAAGGGCGTGAGCCCGATTCGAGTGCGGGGCCGGCTGAACGGGCAGGTTGCGAATCACTGCGGTCGATGCCTTGAGCCAGTCGAGCAGAAGCTTGACGGCGGGTTTGAATTGCTTTTCTATCCGATGAGCTTGATAGCGCAGAGCGAAGAGACGACGATCAGTCGTGATGAGACGGAGGCCGGGTTCTATGAAGAACCAGGCATGAAACTGGTCGACGTGGTTCGCGAGCAGGTCTTGCTGTGGCTGCCGATGAGCGCGCTGTGCAAGGCCGATTGCCAGGGCGTTTGCACCCAGTGTGGCGTTAACCGCAACCGGGAGACTTGCAACTGCCGCGAGACCGAGACCGCCTCGCCCTGGGATGCGCTGAAAAATTTCAAGATACACTGAAGATTCACTGAGAGTTGGGCTATGCCGAATCCGAAACGACGACACTCCAAGACCCGTACGAGCAAGCGGCGGGCCAACGATTTCTTGACGACCCGCTCGACGTCTAACTGCCCCCAGTGCGGCGAGCCGACGTTGCCTCACCGCGTTTGCCTCGAATGCGGTTACTATAAAGGCCGCGAAGTCGTCGAGGTTGAGACCGAGTAGCTCTTCCCCCGCCTTCGCCGGCCGAAACCGACGAAAGCCCGTGGCTGATCAAATCACCATAGCCGTCGACGCGATGGGCGGCGACAACGCGCCCGACGCCGAGGTAGAAGGCGCGATTCTCGCCTCCCGCGAATACGGCGTCCGAGTGCTGGTCGCCGGACGCGAGGAGATCCTGATTCCCGCGCTCGCCCAAGCCGACCCAGGCGACGCGGCCGTCGAGGTGCTCCCCGCCAGCGACGTCATCACGATGGACGACAGCGCCGCCAAGGCGCTGCGCTCGAAGCCCGACAGCTCGATCCACATCGCCGTGCGCGCCGTGCGCGAAGAACGCGCCCACGGATTCGTCTCGGCGGGCAATACCGGCGCTGTCATGGCGACCAGCCTCAAGGGCTTGGGCCGCGCACCGGGCGTCTACCGGCCTGCGCTCGCGCAAGTCTTCCCGACGCTGAAAGGAACCTGGACAACGTTGCTCGACGTCGGCGCCAACGTCGACTGTACGCCCGAGATGCTGGCGCAGTTCGCGGTGATGGGCGAGATCTATTCGCGCATCATCTGCCATTGTGACGACCCGCGCGTCGGCGTACTAGCGATCGGTGAAGAAGAGCATAAAGGGAATGAGCTGACCAAGCTCGTCACGCCGCTGCTCAAAGCTCTCCCGCTCAAATTCGTCGGCAATGTCGAAGGCCAGGACATCTACAGCGGCGACGCCGATGTGATCGTCTGCGACGGCTTCGTCGGCAACGTTGCGCTGAAGGTGAGCGAAGGCTTGGTATCGACGATCAAGGCGATGCTGACCGAGTCGCTCGAGAAGACGTTGCCGCGCAAGATCGGCTACATGATGGCGCGCCAAGCGTTCGAAGACTTCCGCAAACGAGTCGACTACACCGAGTACGGCGGAGCGCCTCTGCTCGGCGTCAAGGGCGTGGTGCTGATCTGCCACGGACGCTCCAACGCCAACGCGATCAAGAACGCTGTGCGTGTCGCCGCCGAGCTGGCCAGAGGCAATGTCACCAGTCGCATTGAAGAGTCGTTGGCGGCGAGCTTGGAGAGCGTCGGCCCTGCCGAGCAGGTCGGCTAGCATCGTTTCAGGGGCTCGCGATGGCAATCGGCCCGGTCAAGGCCCGCATCAGCCGCGAGGGCGGCGTTTTGACCGCCGTGGTTCCCGCCCGAATCGACGCGCTTCAGCTTGGTCTCACTCTGTTTGGCATAGTGACATTGCCTCTTTTCGGGTACTTCGCGCACTCGATCCTACAGCAGAATCCCGACTTCCAGAATCCGACTGTGTACTATCTCCTGTTCGGCTTTTTTGCCGTCGGCGAGATCGCTCCCTCAGAATCGCCATTTGGGGACTTTCGGGCGTCGAGACCTTTCGTCTCGATCCTTGGCATCTGGCCGTGAAGAGATCTCTGTTCGGCGTTGGCCTCTGGAGACGATACGAGCTAAGCCGGCTCAGCGAGCTTCGTGTCGCGACTGCCGCGGCTGAGAGTTCGAAGCCGCCCAAGGATCGCCCGGTCGGCATCCGCTTCCAGCATGGAACAGAAACGATTCGAGCTGCCGGAGGCCTTTGCCAAGAGGAGGCCGAACGTCTCGTTGCTGGGTTCCGCTCGGTTTCGAGGTTCGAGGCCGGCTCGGTCGACAACGCGCGCTATCCAGCGGGGATGAGCGTATTTAGCTCTCCGCACCTGCTCCGTGCTGTCGTTCGTCCCGTCTGGAGCCTCACCGCACAGCTAGGATCGATTCTAGGGTTGGGCAGCACCGCGGTCTTCCTATGGATCGTCGAAGCAGAGACCGGGTTCGGACTCTTTGGCGTCTTGATTTGGTTGTTGATCCTAATACAGACGGCGCGGTCCTCCTTGGGAAGGGAAACCATAGAGCTAACCGATGACGAGCTTGTCTTTCGAAGCACTCTCTTCGGCTTCGGACGAACCTACGAATACCGGCTCGACGACATTTGGGAGCTTGAGGCGAAACACAGCGCCGCCGGTCCCGGAGGCGAAGGCGAAGCCAGCTCAAGAATAGCCTTCGAGTATGAGGGCGACCCTCACGGAATTCTTCAGCTCGGAGACGATTCCATAGCAGAGTCGATTGTTGAGCTCATCCAGGATCGAACTCGTCACCGCCAACGGAAGCCGAACCGAGAGCCCCTCGTAAAAGGCCCTTTGGGCTTGTGATTTCTTCCTGCCGCCTCGAACGCTTCTAGTAAGTCTCTGTGGCGTGCGGGTTGAGGAACGCCATGCGCTTCGTGTGGAAGGCGATGTTGGCCAAGTGCGGGCCGCAGACGCCGGAGTGACCGACTTCAACCGGAGCGTTCGGCTGTTCGCGAGACTTGACGCACTCCATGAAGTTACGAACGTGCGGAATGGTCGGCAGCCGATCTTCCACGACCTTGGCGGGCTCGCGATTGTTGACCCAGGGCGCGTCGTAGACACGATAGCCGGAGCCGTCGAGGATCAGCGTTCCCTTGTCGCCTTCGAAGCGGATCTGCCAGCCGTCCTGGTAGTCGTTGTTGTAGTTGAGCGCCCAGGTGGCCAACAGGTTTTCATACTCGAAGGAGGCGGCGAAGGTGTCGGGGGCCTCGGCGCCGGCCATGTTGACCACCCGCCCGTGACAGACCGCCGAGCGCGGCGTTCCCGAGTTGGACAACCATTGGACCACGTCCATTAGATGCGTCCCCTGGTCGGTCATGTTGCCGCCCGAGAAGGCCCAGAAGTTGCGCCAGCGACGGAACTTCATCGGCTCGAAATGCTGAGCGCCGGCTGGGCCGTTGAAGGATTGCCAGTCGAGCTTGCCATCCAGGCCGGCGTTGTCGAGCGGCCGGGAGCGGATCCAGTTCCACTGCGCCTTAGCCATGCTGATGTTGCCGATCAGCCCGTCGTCGACCATCTGTTTCGCCTCGATGATCCAAGGCGTCGAGCGACGCTGCATTCCGATCTGAACGATGCGGTCAGTCGCGCGCACCCCGCGGACAGCCTCGACTCCTTGGGAGATCGAATGCGACATCGGTTTTTCGCAATAGACGTCCTTGCCGGCCTGCACGGCGTTGAGCATCATCGGGACATGCCAGTGGTCGGGCGTGGCGATGAGCACGGCGTCGATGTCGTCGCGTTCGAGGATGCGACGATAGTCGCCGTAGCCTTGCGCGCCTTCGCCGGCGACCTCGAGGCCTTTCTGGAGGTTGGGTTCGTAGACGTCGGCCACGGCGGCGCACTTGGCGCCGAGTTCGATGAAGGATTTGGTGACGTTGCGGCCGCGGCCGCCGGAACCGATCAACGCCATCGTGAGGCGATCGTTGGCGCCCTGAGCGCCTGCTGAGAGGATCAACGGCGCCGCCGCCGTTGTTAGAAAGGTCCTTCGAAGAGGTTTCTTATACGACATGACGCCAGCATTGTAACAACAGCAGAGGGGGGAGAATGATGGCTGTGTTGGGAACCCGACAGGCCCTGAAATATTCTTGCGGCGAATGTCCCAAATGCGGCGCCGATCGCGCATCATAAGTAAGCTCGGAGGTCCCCATGGAAGTTGCTATCGAACGTTTCGACGTCGGTCCGATTCTCGGCGCCGTCTCTCCCGACTCGGCTCGGCTCTGGGGCCGCGGCCGCGAGGCCCGCAAGGGCGTCCTACGCCGCATGTTCGGCGCCGCGCGGTTCCGGAAGAAGGGCGGTTCGTTCGGACCCGCGCAGCACTTCAAGCTCAATCCGAACTTCGACTTGACCGGCGTGACCGTGCTGCACCCGTTAACGCCAAATACGGACTACGAGTATGAAATCGGCGCCTTTGCCGCTGACATCGAGTTCGAGCATCTTACCGGCCCAGACGGCCCCCGGCCGACCCTCATGTGGAAAGAGGCGCACCAAGGCTCGTTTCGCACCGCCTCCAAAGACCCGAAAGCACAGCGTTCATTCGTTTTCGGCTCTTGCCGGTACCTACTACGCCTCTTCGGCGGAAGTTGGTTCGACGATCGCGGCGACAAGACGTTCCGATCCATCTTGCGACAGATCGAAAAGGGACGCCGTGTCGATCAGATCTTGATGCTGGGCGATCAGATCTACGCCGACGATCTGAACTTTCTCCACGCCGACCAGGGCGTGGACCAGTACTTCAAGCGCTACCGCGATGTGTTTTCACAGGATCACTTCGCCAAGCTGGTAAGCCGAACGCCGACCTACATGACGCTGGACGACCACGAAATCGAAGACAATTGGCCGGCCCGTGCGTCCAGCAAGGACTTCATGCGGAAGTTCCCCGCGGCGATGCACGCCTTCTTGACCTACCAGCTCAGCCACAGTCCGCTGTTCTCACACGGCAAGGACGGCCGGCTTCGCGAACAGCCGAATCACTACTGGTACCAGTTCGAGGACGGCTGCTGTGAGTTCTTCGTCATGGACACCCGCACTGAACGCCTCTACGGCGAAAAGGGCGAACGTCTCCAGATCATCGCCGAAAATCAAATGAAGGCGCTCAAGGAGTGGCTTGCGGACGGCTCAGAGCGGGTCAAGCTCGTCGCGACCTCGATTCCCTTCTTTCCCGATCTCGAAGGGTCGGCCGCGGACCGCTGGGATGCGTTCTCGGAAAAGCGAATCGAAATCCTCAACCACATCCGCGACAACAAGGTTCGTCGCGTCGTCTTCCTCTCCGGAGACGTTCACAGCTCGATGACGGCCGAGCTCAGGCATCCCGATGATCCGAGCTTCAAGGTGGTATCGGCAGTCTCCTCTCCGTTCTACTGGCCCTATCCGCACAGCTCAGCGAAGGGCTTCAAGACGACCGGCAGACTCGACGAATCATCCGGGTATCGCCTGCGGCGCGGCGGACCAGTGCACTCAACCGACAACTTCGCGCGCGTTACCGTTTCGCCGACGCAGCTTCGGGCGGAGTTTTTCAAGCGCAAAGGAGAACCGCTGGGGACGGCCAAGACGCACAAGTTCTGAGGCACGGCCGTCCAGATCGAGTCCGACTTGGCGAATCTTTTCCGCCGACGAGCTAGGGCGCGACTTGCGCCTACAGGGCGATTCATGTAACACAGGGGCCATGAGCCGACTGTGGATCGCCCTTGTAGCCTTGCTGGTAGCCTGCGGCACGCCGCCCGCGACAGAGAAGCCCCCGAACGTCGTCTTAATCATGACCGACGATCAGGGCTGGGCCCAGTTAGGGGTTCACGGCGACGACGTTCTGCGGACGCCCAACCTGGATCGCCTAGCGGGCGAATCGTCGGAATTCACGCGCTTCTACGTCTCGCCGGTTTGCGCCCCGACGCGCGCCAGCCTGATGACCGGCCGCTACAACTACCGCACTGGCGTCGTCGACACCTATCTCGGCCGAGCGCGGATGCACTCCGACGAGGTCACGGTCGCGGAGATGCTGAGCGCGGCGGGCTATCGCAGCGGTATCTTCGGCAAGTGGCACTTGGGCGACACCTATCCGTTGCGACCGCACGATCAAGGCTTTGACGAAGCGATCGTCCACCGCGGCGGCGGTATCGGCCAACCCTCCGACCCCAAGGGCTCCGACTATTTCGACCCGATCCTGCAAGACAACGGCGAGCAGAAGAAGTACGCGGGCTATTGCACCGACGTCTATTTCGACGAAGCGATGCGCTTTATCACCGACACCCGAGAGCAGCCCTATTTCGTCTACCTGCCGACCAACGCGCCGCATTCGCCCTATCTCGTCCCCGACGAATACCGCGAGCACTATGCAGAGCAAGGGCTCAACGACAAAGACGCGCGCATCTACGGAATGATCGAGAACATCGACGACAACGTTGGACGGCTGCTGGCAAAGCTCGACGAGCTAGGCGACGCCGAGAACACGATCTTCATCTTCATGACCGACAACGGTCCGACCACGAGGCGCTTCCACGCCGGCTTGCGCAACCAGAAGGCGAGCGTATACGAAGGCGGCATCCGCGTGCCGTTCTTCATTCGCTGGCCGGCGCGGCTCACTCCGCGCAAGGTGGAAGCGATTGCGGCGCACATCGACGTCGTGCCGACGCTGGTCGAGGCAACCGGAGCCTCGCTGCCTCCGGGCGTCAAGATCGACGGCCGCAGCCTGCTGCCGTTGCTGGAAGGAGACGACGCGGATTGGCCGGAGAGAACGCTGTATCTTCAATCGCACCGAGGCGACGAGCCCCAACTCTTCCGCGCCTTCGCGGCGATTTCGCAACGCTACAAGCTGACGCAGCCGCTCGCCTTTAGTCAGGCGCCGCCAACCGACGCACCCTTCGAGCTCTACGATCTCGAGGCGGACGTCGGCGAGGAAGACGACGTCGCCGCCGAGCATTCCGACATCGTCGACAAGATGAAGCAAGACTACGAGGCGTGGTTTCAAGACGTCTCAGCGACCCGCGGCTATGGGGGCGTGCGTATCCAACTCGGGACCGAACACCAAAATCCTGTCTGGCTCTCGCGCCAGGATTGGCGTGCGATCGGCGAAGACAACTGGGCCAAAGGCGGACTCGGCGCGTGGGATGTCGATGTGCGCTCGGCTGGGCTGTACGACGTTCGAATCCACTTCCGGGAAGCGGCCGAAAGGGCTGGCCGCGTGGAGTTTGCTCTGGGCGGCGCGGAACAGGCGACCGGCTTCAAGACGGGCGATGAATCCGTCCTGTTCGAGAACATTGAGCTCTCGGCCGGCAGCGGACGCCTTGAGGCGCGAATGACCAGCGGAAGCGAGGTGGAGGGCGCCTGGTTCGCCGAAGTGCGGAAGCGATAGGAACAGGCGGCCGGGTGTGCTCGGCGAATCTGTGACGCGAGCCCGCGCGTGAAGGCGGTAAACGCTGCGGTGGTATGCTAGCCGCCTAGGGGGAAATCTCGGTTTCCGCTAGTGGTAACGCCCGACGCGAGGACGTTCGGATTCGTGGCATCGTTGTATGCTTGCGTCTTTCCAACGCCCCCCAAGGAAGAAAGCGAATGCCTATTCGAATCCGGTCTGTTGTCCTCGCCCTGGGACTCTGCCTACTGTTAACGGGCAGCGCAGCGCAGGCTGCGATCATCAGTTTTTCCAGCGCGGACTTCACCACAACGCCGCTGTTTAACAACGTCCAAACTTTCGCGTTCTCAATCGATCTGGCCGGACCGCTTACGCCGGGCGCGACCTACGCCAATCCGGTGTTGAACAGCGTCGACTACAGCGTTTCCGGCGTCCTGACCGATCCGACGCCTTCGGGGTTCCCCGGTTTCAACCTGGTGCGTAATATCCCCGTGGGATCTGATTTCTATACGCAGGGCGGCTCGTTCATGTTCGAGATCGCCGCCGCGGCAGACCTCAGCGACGGATTACAGCTCTCTGAGTTGGTCGGCGCCGGTCCAGTCTTTACTTTTAACGCACGGGAGGTCGGGACTCCGCGGTTTCATCCGCCGATCATCGTACTGAACTCCAACGGGACGGGGCTGATTCAGAATTCGAACAACGAGCCCCTCTTGGTGCCCCCTGTCCCCCCTGTCCCGCCCGGAGCCGAATACATCACCGACCTAAGCTTCAACCCCGCCACGCTGACGATTGCCGCCGCGCAGGTGCCCGAGGCGGGAACGCTCACTCTCTGTCTGATCGCTTTCGCCGCGCTCGCCGCGGGACGCCGGCGGTTGGGCGGCCGGACCTAGCTCCTTCTTTGCTCGATCATGGCGGCCTCCGTCGCGGTTATTGATTGCCATCGACAATCTCCTTCACCGCTTTAGCCAACCCCCAGCCCAACAGGTTCTCTTCGTCGACTGCCCGGTCGGCGCCCGCCCGGGCCAGCGCGGAACCGCGTGTTTGATACCTGACGCGGGCGACGACTGGGATAGTGGGAGCGATCCGCTTGGCCTGACGGATGATGAGCTCCGACGTGTGGGGCTCGGGAACCGTAACCACCAGCGCCCGAGAATATTCGACGCCCAAGTGGCGGAGGATCTCGGGTCGCGCGGCGTCGCCGAATTCGATAGGTAGACTGAGCCTGTTCGCGCTCACCGTCTGCGGATTGAGGTCCACCACCAAGAACGGAATCGCCGCTTCGCCAAGAGCCTCCGCCACGCGCCGACCCGCCGGTCCAAAGCCGACAATGATGACGCGTCCCGGAGGGCGCCTGCCGTCTTCGGCTGATTGCGCCGCATTGGGCGAGGCGGTCAGGAATCGGGACATGGCGCGAGCGACAGCCTCACCGAGCCTTGGCGCTCCCTCGATCGCGTAGGGCGTCAACAGCAAGGTAACGATCGACATGGACAAGAGCGTTTGAAACGTTTCGTGCGCCAAGAGACCCTGGCGGTTGCCTAGCTCAAGCAGCACGAACGAGAACTCGCCCACTTGGCCCAAAGCGATGCCGGTGGATACGGCGACGCCGTAGGACTGGCGAAAGAGCCGCACCACAAGGCCCACAATCAATGCCTTGCCGCACATGATCGCCAGGGCGAGCGGAACGATGACCAGCAACGTTCGGCCGGTCGGCGCCTGCGCCAACATGCCGACCGAGGTGAAGAACAGGGTCAGAAACACCGCCCGCAGCGGGGTGAGGTCGGCGCGAATCTGAGCGGCGAAAGGAGATTCGGCCAACAGCATGCCGGCTAGGAACGCGCCGAGAATTGGGGAAAGCTCGGCCGCGTGCGACGCCCCGGCGGCCCCGAAGAAAACGGCAAACGACAGCACGACCGGCAAATCTCGATTGCGGTAGGTCGAGGCTATGTTGAGTAAACGCGGAAAGACGTACTTCGTGACCAAGAATATGACCGCGATCAGCGCCGAGGCCACGCCCATGCTGAACGCAAACTTGGCCAACGCAGTCGAACCGGCGACCCCATCCCCAAGAGCGAGCACAAGCAGCACCAACGGCATGACGGCCAGGTCCTGGAGCAGGAGTATGCCCAGAGCGTTACGGCCATGGAGGCTCTCGAGCTCAGTCCTGTCGGTCAGCACCTGAAGCACAACGGCCGTGCTGCTTAGCGATACGGCGGAGCCTATGACGATGGCCTCCACGGTAGAGAGGCCGCTTGCAACCGCTGCTGAACCACCGACAAGGCCGGTCACGACGATCTGGGCGGTTCCGCCTAAGATCGCCATCGGTCCCGATCCCTTGAGACGGCTCGATGAGAATTCGAGCCCGATCGTGAACAGCAACAGCGCGACGCCAAGCTCAGCTAAGAGGCGGATGTGCTCGACGTTACTGATCCATCCTGTCCCCGCCCGCCCGAGCAGCAGGCCGGTCAGTAGGTATCCGGTGACGGCGTTTTGGCGTAGCCGCTCGAAGAGGCTTCCCAGCACGAGAGCTACGCTCAGCACGAGCGCGATCTCGAAAATGACTTCCCAGATGTTCACAGAACGACAACCCTGGCTTGGCCCTCAAGGTAGCTCATCCAGGTTGCTAGTTCGAGCGAGCCGGACAGGCAGTTAGGCAGCCACGATCGAGCGACGCACGTGCGCTTGACGAATCTTGGACGGTCAGCTAGCTTTTCGCACCAAAGCTTATTCAGGATCGCCATCATCGGGTGCCGGTTGGTGAAGGCCGATGGAACAGATTCAGCCCGACGAACGCCGAAAGAGAAACCCCAGAACGGTCGATACGGCATCACGCGCCGTTGGCGATTTTTCCGCTATTGAACCGAGACCGTGACGGCGTCGCTGCTCGCGGCGTCGCCAATGCGAACCACGATCGGCGCAGGTCCGGGACGAAGTCCGCCGAACGGCAGGCGGATGTTGATCTGCAGCGCTCCGTAGACCATTCCTGGAGGCGATCCCGCCCAAAGGACGTCTGCCGGGACACCGTCGACCTCGACCACGATGTCTCCAGCCAACTGCAGACCCTGACCGCCGACGATTGAGCCATCCTCGGGTGGGTTCTCGGTGAGACCGCCGCCGGAGCCGAACAGAGTGACGATCGTACCTCGTCGTGCCGGGTTCGTCTGCGTGTTCAGCCCTCCGGAGGCGTTGATGATAGCGCCCTGCCCTCTACCTGAGCCGTCGAGCGTGAACAACGACGGGGAGGCCGAAGCGGCGGGCAGCACGATCGGCGCCGACACGTTGCCGCGATAGACGAGGATCATTTCAACCAACTCTTTACCAGCCACCGACAGCGGCGTAACCGCGTTGACTTGTCCGAAAGAGGATGCCAGCAGCGGCGCCGCGACGCCGTCGAACAGCACCTGGGTGTCGGCGAGATACGTTTCGACTTTCTCCTTACTGGAGTCGAATACCACGAGTTCGGTAGGGCCGATCCCCTCGCCGAAGACGCTGATGATCTGGCCCGGCGAGACCGGGCTCTCCGAATAATCTCCCGCGCTTACGACGGCTGACGGCACCGCCTCCTCTTCTTCCTCTTCTTCAGGATCGACGGTGATTCGGATCGGAAGCGGCGTGTCGTAGGTCCGCCGCAGCTTTCCGGAAGCGTCGCAGGCCCGTAAGTGCACGGTGCCGCCGATGTTTCGCGTGAGCGTCGCCAGCGACGGCTGTAAGGTCAGATCGAAGCTGTACACGACAACGTCGCCTATGTCGTCGGTGGGCGCGAGCGGTCCGGGGAAAACGGAAGGAGAGGCCGTAAGGAAACGGCTCGCCGAAGGAGTAATCCAGACGCAGACGTCGCCGAGCTCACGAGAAACCGTGAAGCTGACCGTAGTGACATCGACGCCGTCGAAGAGAGTTTCGTCGAGTACTTCCGGCGTCCAGGCAATCGTGTTGTTCCCGTCGTTTTCTTCTTCCTCTTCCTCGCCCTCCTCCTCTCCCTCTTCCTCGCCCTCGGTTTCCGACGACTCGACCTTCAGGCTAACGTTCAGCGGTTTGGAGAGGGTCCGCGATCCGTCTTTGATATGAATCGTTCCGCCAACGGTCTTAGTGAGTACTCCGGCGCCTCCCACGGTGAGCGTCACATCATAGGCCGTACCGGCTGTGATCGCCGGGTAGCCGGACGGCGTCACCGTGAGGAACCGAGTTAGCGAAGGGGTCGGGCGAATAGAGATGCCGTCCGGCAAGTCCTGGTCGCTTGTGAACTGAACGGTGACGGCGCCACTCACGAGCATGCTCTCGGTGATTCGCGAGACGCTCCAGGTGATCTTTGCAGGTTTGCCCTTCTTGGGCCCCATGCTGAACACGTGCGGGGCTGCAGCCGAGAACAACAGCGAGACGAGCGCGAAAGCTGAAAGGGACGGAAGCCCCAGCCGCGCCAGACGTGGGCGATAAAGACGATTCATCGGAATAGATTCCTTACAGTGACAGTGTTGCTGGCGGACGCGCTCCTTCAGTCTAGTCGAAAGCGGTCGTAGGTCGCAATCTGTCGTCCGCAGTATGACGTTCGAGCGTCCCCGTGGTAAGCCTGCTTCAGTCGAAATAGGTTACATGCGCTTTGTAGAACTATTAAGGCGAACTTCCGATTCTATCGACAAGCCGAAGCTATAAGAATCAGGAGTCGAGCCTCGGCGGTCCATACCTAGGTTGTCATAGCCCTAAGCGAATGACCTTTACGCCGAGCCATCACAAGGAGTCAAAATGAAGTCCTCCTCTCTCATCGCCTTCGCCCTACTATTAGCGGTCTCGCTCTGTTCGCAAGCTCAGGCAGCGCGTGTATCCGGAGCTATCTTCACCACTACCGAAGACGGAACCGTCGTCAACGAGAACCACTATGCTTCGAAGTGCGAGGTGTACCTGGACGGAGGGCCCGGACCGAATGCACCCGCGAAAGCGGCGGGATTACCGGACGGCTTGTATTACTTCCAGGTGACGGATCCCAGCGGGAAACAGCTCCTCAGCACCGACTCAGTTTCGAACCGCCAGTATCAAGTTTTGGGCGGCGTTATTGTGGCGTACTTTGGCGCTGGAGGCGGGGAGCTGCCTCACCCAACGGGCGCCGACCAAGATCACGGAGCAACCACAATCAGCCTCGCCAACGAAAGCTGCCCCGCTGACTACCTTGATACGCCGAATGGCGGGGGCGTCTATAAGGTTTGGGCAACGCCGGTGCTAGATTTCGTCGGAGATGCTTCCCAGGTAGATAACGATTGCGGAAAGGGCTGCTTCCACGGTTTCATTCCTTCCAAGTCTAAAACCGACAATTTCAAGGTGGCGCCCTCGACGGCGACCTTCTGCCTGACGCTCGGTAAAGAGCTGGAAGACGAGTTCGGAGCGATTGAATACGCCGAGGGGTGGCCGATGACCGTCACAGATCAAATGGGGACCAGCAACGGATACAACACGGGACCAAACGGGCAGGTTGAGATATGTGGCCTGACCGAGGGAACCTACCTCGTTTCAGAGGAAACGGACCCTGCCCGGCCGTTTTTATTGTTGTTTGTCGATGGCGTAGATCGGACTAATGACATTGAAACAGATCCGATGCTCCCGTTCCCGACATACTCTCTCACCTGGGCGTCCGGGATGGGGGACGTGCTCATCGTTTTCCGCAACGGTGGAGACGGCGGAGATCAGTAGGCGCCGCCGCCAGCGTATCGACCCAAGTAGTCCAAGCCGTAGCAGTCCGTCGACAGCAGATGACTCCGGTTCGAGCGTCGGTCATGAGATCGACCTGGACACAGGGTTGTGCGCCGTCGGGAGCTAGTACCGAAGAACGGTTTACTAGCTCCTGACGCCGAGCTTCTTCAGAAACGACATCATCGGGCACCAGTTGGTGAAAGCGGACTGGAACAGATTCAACCCAACGAAGGCCGTGAAGAGAAACCACAGCGGGTTGACATAGTGGCCCAGCGCGAGGCTGAGCATTACAAAGAATCCGGCGACCATACGCAGATAACGATCAACAGTCATTGAGAAACCCTCCTTCGATTCACCATGTAGTAGACGATCGGAACCGTCATTCGAGACAGCGCCAGCGATGCAATCTCACCGGCCATTAGTGCAATGGCTAGTCCCTGAAAGATCGGGTCGAACAGTATCACCGCGGCGCCGACAACGACCGCCGCCGCAGTAAGCATCATCGGACGGAAACGTACCGCGCCGGCGTCGATCACCGCTTCGTCGAGCGGTGCGCCTTGGTTCAGGCGCAGCTCGATAAAGTCGATTAGGATGATCGAGTTGCGGACGACGATGCCCGCTCCGGCGATGAAGCCGATCATCGACGTGGCCGTGAAGAACGCCCCCATCATGCCGTGCGCCGGCAGGATGCCGACCAATGAAAACGGTATCGCCGACATGATCACCAGCGGCGTGACGAACGATTGGAACCAGCCGACGACGAGCACGTAGATCAGCACCAGCACCGCCGCGAACGCGAGGCCCAGGTCGCGAAAGACTTCGTAAGTGATGTGCCATTCGCCGTCCCACTTCATCGCGTACTTGCTCGAGTCGAACGGCTGCGTTGCGGTGAACTGCTCGATTTGATATCCCTCGGGCGCGGTGATCTCCTCGATGCGCGGCGAGGTTTCGAGCACGGCGTAGACCGGGCTCTCGATCTCTCCTGCGAGGTCGGCGGTCACGTAAGTCACCGGCATCAGGTTCTTGTGATAGATGCTCTTGCTCTCGATCGTCTCTCCGAGGTCGGTTAGCTCAGAGAGCGGGACGAGCGTTCCATCGCGCCCCCGTAGCCGCAGTTGTTCGAGCCGCCCGACATCCGAGCGCTCCTTCCGCGGCAACCGCACGCGAATCGGCACGTCTTCTTTCTCAGTGGGCTGATGGAGTAGACCGATCGACTCGCCCGATGTCGCCAGGCGCAACAGGCGGGCAGTCTCGGCGGGCGCAATCCCGTGAAGGGCGGCCTTGCGCTGGTCAGGCGTCAGCTCGTACTTGACCTGATCGCCTTCGACATACCAATCGACGTCGACTACGCCGGCCGTCGTCTCGAAGATTTCCTTCACTTGGCGAGCAAGCTCTTCGCGCACTTGCTGGTCCGGTCCGTAGATCTCGGCGACCATCGTTTGCAGTACCGGCGGGCCGGGAGGAACCTCGGCCACTTGCACGACGGCTCGGTTCTCCGCGGCGATCGGTGCGATCGCCTGGCGCACGCGTTTAGCGACGTCGTGGCTCTGCGCTTCTCGATCATGCTTCGGCAGTAGATTGACCTGTATGTCAGCCACGTTCGCGCCGCGCCGCAAGAAATAGTGCCGCACCAATCCATTGAAGTTGTAGGGCGAGGCCGTGCCGACGTAGGTCTGAAGGTCGACGACCTCGGGCTCTTGGCGCACGCGATCCGCCAGCAAGCTCACGACCCGAGCGGTCTCCTCCAGCGTCGTTCCTTCGGGCATGTCGACGATCACCTGGAACTCGCTCTTGTTGTCGAAAGGCAGCATCTTCACTTCGACAAACCCGATCGGGACCAGTGCGACCGCGCCCAACAGCAGCAAGACAACTCCGCCAATAAACCCCCAGCGCAACGAGGCGCGATGAATCAGCGGTCCCATCACGCGGCGGTAGAGGCGCGTCACGAAGTCTTCTTTCTCCCCGTGGGCGTGACCCTCGACGCCTCGCTTGCCCAGCACCCTCACCGCCGCCCAGGGCGTGACGATGAAGGCGACGAAAAGCGAGAAGGCCATCGCGGCTGAGGCGCCGATCGGAATCGGCCGCATGTAGGGACCCATCAGCCCGCGTACGAATGCCATCGGCAGCACGGCGGCGATCACGGCGAGGGTGGCGAGGATGGTCGGATTGCCGACCTCGGAGACTGCTTCGACGGTCACGTCAATCGTTGAGCGGCCGCGATTGTCGGGCATACGCGCGTGGCGCACTATGTTCTCAACCACGACGATCGCATCGTCAACCAGCAGCCCGATTGAAAAGATCAGGGCGAACAGTGTGATGCGATTTAGGCTGTAGCCGTAGAGGTAAAAGACTGCGAGCGTGAGGGCCAGCGTGACCGGGATTGCTGTGAAGACGATCCACGATTCGCGGAACCCGAGCGTGAGCCAGATCAGGATCGAAACCGCGACCACGGCGATCGCCATATGGAAAAGCAGTTCGTCGGATTTCTCTTGCGCGGTGACGCCGTAGTTGCGCGTAACGGCGATCTCGACGTCGGAAGGAAGCGCCGTACGCGCGGCTTCGAGCTTCGCCAATACGCGGTCGGCCACTTCAATGGCGTTGGCCCCTTTTCGCTTGGAGACGGCCAGCGTAACGGCGGGGTAGTGCGTCTCGTCGACCTTGGAGGCGAAGCGAACGTACTCTCTCGGCTCCTCGCCGCCGTCGCTGACGATTGCCACGTCGCGCACGTAGACCGGGCGCCCCTGGTGCGCCGAAACGACCACGCTTTCGACGTTGGCCGCGCTGGTCAGATGCAGGCCGGTCTCAAGCACGAAACGGCGGTTGCCGGCATCAATCTCGCCCGAGACCATTTTGTGGTTCGAGGCGCCGAGCATGGCTGCCAGGTCGAGAGCCGTCAGGTTGTAGGCCGCGAGCCGTGGAGGGTCGGGCTCAACCAACACTTCGCGACGCTGCCCGCCAAGAATCTCTACCGCCGAGACCTGGTCGACTTGTGTTACGGCATCGTGGAGTTGGGCCGCAGCACGCCGCAGCTCATAGTCGCCATAGCGCGGGCTCCAGAGCGTTAGCGAGAGAATTGGAACGTCATCAATGGAGCGCGGCTTGATCAGCGGAGGCGAAGCGCCGGGGGGAATCCGATCGAAATTCGCCGACATCTTCTGGTTGAGCTTGACGATCGCGTCCTCTTCGTTCTCACCGACGTAGAAGCGCACGACCGCCATCGCCATCCCTGGGCTCGAAGTCGAGTAGATGTACTCAACGCCGGGGATCTCCCAAAGCAGCTTTTCCATCGGCTTGGCGACACGCTCTTCGACCTCGCGCGGCGAGGCGCCGGGCATCTGCACGAAGACATCGATCATCGGCACGATGATCTGGGGCTCCTCTTCACGCGGCAGCTCGACCGTCGCGAACAGCCCGATCAGCACCGAGAAAAGAATCAGTAACGGGGTGAGCTTCGAGTCGACGAACTGCCGCGCGAGCGCGCCGGCGATGCCGAGCGGAATCTCGTGCCGCTTCTCACCGTTGTCGGAAGCGCTCATTGTGTCGCCTCACGGGCGGAGACCGTTACCGGCGTTCCGTCGACCAATGCCCCGGGCCCAAGCACTATTTCGTCGCCGGCACGGACGCCCGCGAGAACGACGAGGCGACCCTCTCGCTGCTCGCCGAGCTTCACCAGCCTCTGCCTGGCGTGCGCGTCTTCGACTACAAAAATCGACTCAAGCTGGCCGCGTTTGAGCACGGCTTCAGCAGGCACGGTGATCACATCTTGGTTAGCGCCTTCGAGGATCGCAGTGCCGTAGAGGCCCGAGCGCAGCGCCCGGTCGGCAGGCAACGAAATCTTGGCGACAAAGGTGCGCGATGCCGGATCGATAGTCGGCACGATCTCTTGGACCCGTCCCTCGATCAGACCCGATTCGCCCAGCGCACGAATCGAGAGACGCACCTCGCGGCCAACCTCGATCGCACTCAGATGCGACTCCGGAACCGCCGCTTCAAGGCGATACGCGCCTTCCTTTTCGATCCGCAACAATGGCTTGCCCGGCGTCGCCAGGCCGCCTGGATCGTCTAGCCGCTCGACAACGACCCCGTCGAAGGGTGAGCTGATCTGCGAGTAGCCAAGCATCACTTCGGTTGAGACGATCTGCGCCTCCGCCCGAGCGAGTCCTGATTCAGCACGCGCTTTCTGTGAACGCGCAACAGCCGTTCCCGCCTCGGCTTGGCGCAGACGTGCCGTCGATTCATCGAGTTCCTGTTTCGTCAGCGAATCCTTCGCCGCCAGCTCCTCGAAGCGGCCGTGCGTGGTCTGGGCGAGCTGCAATCCGGCTTGGGCCGATTCGACCGAGTACTGGGCTGCTTCGATGGCGCGTTCCGCCTCAGCCCGCGCTGCTTGGGCGGCGCCGAGCGCGGCGCGGGCCGCGCGGTCGTCGATGTCGATCAGCGATTGGCCGCGGCGCACGCGATCTCCCTCGCGAACGTGTAAGGCCAGAATCGACCCGGAGGTTTGTGCCGAGATGACGGCTGTTTCGCGAGCGCGCACGACGCCCGTCAGCTCAATCTCCGCGACGAGCGTTTCGCTGCGCGCTTGCTCCGTTCGCACCGAGACGGTTGCGCGCGCGACTGACGCTTCGCTCTGATGGGCTTCTTCGCTCCCGCAGCCGGCCAGAGCCAGCATCACGGTCGAGACGACCAATAAGACGGACCTCATCGCAGTGCCTCCGAAGACGGCGTAAGTATGCCGGCGGAATGATCGAGCGCAGCGCGCGATGTGCGTTGCTCGTAAAGCGCCGCGAGACGGCGAAAGCGCGCTTCGGTCAGCGTCGTTTCGCCCCGTAAGAGCTCGGTGACGTTCTCGAGACCGGCTTCGTAGCGGTTGGCGACGATGCGGCGGCTTTCCTCGGCGCGCACAATCGCTGCTTCCGTAGCCTGTACTCGCTCGCCGGCAGAAACGAGCTGGCCATGAGTTTTGCGAACTTGTAGCAACGCGGCCGAGAGCGCCTGGCGTCTCGCGGCAGCCGCCTTAGCCTCCGCGCTACGCGCTGCGGCGATTCGGGCGCGATTCTCTGATCCCTTCCAGATGTCCCATTGCATCGAGGCCCCGGCGAACCAACTTCCGGCGCCGCCTACAACGAAGCGATCCGTGTCGGCCTGCACGGAGCCGAAGCCGGCGATCCGCGGCCACCTCGCGCTCTCGGACTGTTTGCGGCGCGCTTCAGCCAAGTCGCCTCCGAGCGCCGCCTGCCTCAAGTCCGAGCGGTTCTCAACGGCGATCCGCAGATACTCATTGAGCGTTGAAGCCGGGGCCTCGGGAGCCGTCAGCGCCGTCGTCAGCGTGTGCTGGCGATCGAGGTCGAGCCCCAACGCATCGTTGAGCGCGGCCTCAGCGGTATGCAGATCGTTTGACGCGCGGATACGCTGCTCCTCCACTGCTGAAAGGTGCGCCTGGACCGAGAGCACGTCCGCCCTCGTCGCCAGGCCTGCGTCGAAGAGCGACTGAGCGCGCTTGAGATCCGATCGCGTAGACTCGGCGGCTTGCTCGGCGACCGCCAACGCTTCCGCTGTCACAGCGACCCCAAAATAGGTGCGAGTAGCGTGCAAGATGATGTTTGCCTCGGCCCCGCGCTTTGCCTCGGTAGAGAGCTCGCGTTCCGTTCGCGCCGCCTGAATCGCTTGTTTCGTGCGGCCCGCGTCAAACAGCGTTTGCTCGATCCGAATCGCTGATTGGAAGTTTTGCAGTGCGCCCGGGTGGTTCAGGCGCTGAACGTCGAAGTCCGCCTGCGAAAAGCGTCGTTGGTTGAGCAGCGAGCTGAAGGCGAAGACCGGATTGTCGCTGCGGGTGTAGGAGACCCCAGTGCTGATCCGCGGATAAAGACCGGAGCGGGCGATGCCTATGCCGCTGCCGGCTTGATCGAGCCCCGCGGAAGCGACTTCAATCGATGGGTGCGATTCGAGCGCAACCGCGATTGCCCGTTCCAGAGGCAGCGGTTCTTGCGCGAACGCCGAGGCGCCCAACAACAGGACGACCGCGAGAGCCGCGCTCCCAATTGAGCGTGTCATCGTCGTTTCCCTCCGAAGCGCTGTTCAATGCACGTCATGATTCCGAGCAAGTGGGGTTCCGCCACTCGGTAGTAGGTCTTCCGGCCGTCACGTTCTCCGGCTAGCAGACCGCAGTGCTTCATGAGGCGCAGGTGGGTGGACGCGGCGTGACTGGCGATGCCGCAGGCCTCAGCGAGCTCGTTGACGGCATAGCGCCCGCCTAGCATCATTTGAAGCATCTTCAAGCGATGAGGGTGCGCAAGCGTGCGGAGGCACTCGGCGGCCTGCTCGAAGCCCTCTTCGCTGATACCGTTCTTACGTGGTTTAGCCGCCATCTATATGGACTATATATCAAGACCTTTAGATATGTCAATATAGTATTAAATGAGACCGAAAAAAATACCCTGAAGGGAAAGAGCGTTGGAGGCTTGGCGCGCTAAAGCCAAATGCCCCACGACTCGAGGCAGGCTGCGGCGTGAGGCGCGGACGGGACCGATGAGGTATCGCCTTAGCCGGCGCGTACGACCCAAACGCCGAACAACGCCAAGGCGACGCCAGCTGCTCTGCCGACCCATACGCCCGCCGCCAGCGTCTTTTCGAGCAGAACGAAGATCGTCAGCCCAGCGATCCAAAACAGGTTCATCACGCCGCCGACGAACAGCAACGCCATCAGCGCCCAACAACAACCTGCGCAATAGGCGCCATGCTTGAGGCCCATCGCAAGCGCGCCGCTCATACCCTCACGCCATTCCGTCGTGATGAAGCTCAGAGGTGAACGGCAATGCCGCAGACAGGCATTCTTCCACGGCAGCCATTGGAAGAGGCCGGCCGCGATCAGCAGCCCGCCCCCCAGCCGGGAACTCGTCGAAACCATCATCGGCGAAAGCAGGGCCGCCTCATGCAGTCCCCACTGGGCGAGTGTCGCTACGGCGCTGAAGCTCGTCCACGCCAGCAGATAGCCGCCGGCGAATACCGCTGTCGGAACGAACGGCGCCTCGCGTTCTTTTCGCTTCCGATTGATCGATGCGAAGAGAAGAATCATCGGCGCCGCGCTGGGCGTCATCATCGCGATCATCATCACGACCCACATCAGGAAGAGCAGCAGCAGCTCGACCGGCCCCCAGGTTTCAACGCGCGGCATGGCCATATTCATGTCCATACCTACCATCCGCCATGCGAGATAGAGGGTGTAGGCCCAGGAGAGGGCGGTGATCGAGAAGAGACCCGCGGCGACGACCAAACGATCGCGCTTGACTACGGCCTCCAGCGCGGACGGCGCAGACATACGAGCCGGCGGCTTCAGGCCTTGTTGGTCCAGACCGGCGTGGCGTAGGCGGCGAAGCGTCCAGGGTGCTCGAAAGACACGTTTTCGTGGCCGATCTTCATCGTCGCAGTGGTGCCGACGCGTCCGTCGTCCCAGATGAAACCGCCGTCGGGGTAGGAGATGTGAACGTTCTTTTCTTCCCCGCTCATCACGTCAATCAGCGGCGTCAAGTTCACCTCGACCACGCCGGGGACGCTGAAGCTGGAGCGATTGCCGTCAACGGTCATCTCAATGCGCGTAACAATCGGCCCATCGACGGAATCGAGCGTACCGCCTAAGGCTTCCCAAGGCATGCCGCCTGCTTGGCCGGAGAAGATCATCGCCAATCCGTTGACCTGGTCGGGGCTGGCGGATTCGTCGACGAACAACACTGCCGACCCACCACCCTCATGGATGGCCTTGGGCCACTTCACGCCGATGACGAGGCGGGTTCCAGTGAGGTCGGTCGCGCCGTAGTGGCCTTCGATCACCTCATACCCGAGCAACGCTTGGCAGTCTCCCGTATCTGGGTAACCGCCGAACTGGCAGTTGCAGCCATGGTTGCAGTTGCGGGCTTCCAGGTTGTGGACTTTGATGCTGTAGGGCTCTCCGGGCATGATGCGCTCCTCTCCGGCCGGCAGCGCCTAGGCTAGCATGCCTCGCTCTGGAAAGGAAACACCGAGCGAAGACGCCCTCTGCACGTAGCGACCGCTAGCGGTCGCCGCTTTCCCCGACCCGATGAGCGCCTCGTTTCGGCTTTTCCCAAGCACCGCGTCCTTCGATCTTAACCGTCAGTGTCTTTGGGCGTTTGTTGCGAAGCACCGCGACCTTGGTTTCTTGGGAGTCGGCTTTGGCGAGCGCGCGACGAACGTCGCCGGAGCGCTTGATCTCGGCGCCGCCGACGGAAGTGATTACGTCGCCGGCCTTCAAATCCGCCGTACCGGCCGGAGAGCCCTCTTCGACCGATCTCACGAGGACCCCCTTCTCCACGCCGAAGTACCCAGCCAGCTGACCGTCGATCTCTTCAAGCTCGGCGCCGAGCGCGCGATTGCGTATCGACATGTGCGGCCGAGGGATGTCGAAATCGAAATCCTTGAGCCGGATGGCCGGAATTCGTATTGCGCAATCCTCACCCTCACAATCGAACCAAGTCGAAGACCGGCTCTTGACGGTGCGCTCGGCGACCACCGCCTCGACTTGTCTTTCGCCAGAGGCCGAGTGTACCGTCATCGCAACGCTTCGGCCGGCTCGCGTTTCGCGAACCAGGCGTGCGAAGTGCTCCACGCCCTCCACCCGTTCGCCGCGATAGGTTGTAATGACGTCGCCTTCGTGGAGCCCAGCGTCTTGAGCGGGGCTACGTCGGGCGATGCTGGCAACCTCGACGCCGTGCGGCTCGGAGAGGCCTATCCGCGAGGCTACCTCGTCGTTAACTTCTACAACGCCCACTCCGAGATAGCTGCCGCTGCTCTGCGCCTGCCAGATGCCTTGCGCCGGGGCCGGAGCCTGCTCGGGTTGCGCCAGAAGCGCGACCGCCGTCAACATTGTGCCGATCAGTGTTCTTATCATGGCGTCTGCTCCTTCTTGGGAGGCTGCATCCGTGTTCTATTCTTGGCGTCGGATGCGAATCCGTCCGCTCGTGTTGCGAATGCGCAGCATCGCGCCTCCACCGTTGAGGTCGCCGCGAGCGACGATCTGTCCCCCGAATTCGCCGCCGGCGCGCGAGACCTGGACGGAGCTGAAGTCGCTCTCGATGCGGTTCAGGTTTTTCGCTAGATCGACCATCGCCTCAATGGAGACAGCCAAACCGGCCGGAATCAAAACCACGATCGTGCCGCCGTTAGCTTCGAGCATGGAGTCGGCCAGCGGCGTACCTCCGCTGAACGCGGCGCTGATGTCTCCGATGGCGCTGGCGGCGAAGACCCGCCCCCCGACGTTGATCAGGCGGATGTCGCCCGCGGCGGTCTCAGCCCGAACGCCGCGCGGCGCCGAAGCTACACGAATGCCGCCCCCAGCCGTCTCGACATTAACGCTGCCGAGCGCTTCGCCGATCTCGATCGACCCTCCGGAGGTCCCAGCCACCAAGGAGCCGGCGACTCTCTCAGCGCGGATCTCGCCGCCGGCAGTCTCGGCCCGCAGCGTGCCCCCGATCTCTCCGGCGACAATACTGCCGCCGCTGCTGGTCAACACCGCGTTACCGCGTGTCTTCTTGACCTGGATCGCGCCGCCCGCGGTTTCGCACAAGACGGCGCCGCCGATGGAGCCCAGCCGGATGGCGCCTCCCGCCGTCGTGGCCCGGACCGAGCCTCCGATCGAGTCGAGCGTAATCTCGCCGCCCGCTGAGTCGGCGACAACGCGACCTTCGATTCCCGCCACGTCCAACACCCCGCCGTGGCCGTCGATGACCACCTCGGAAGTGGCGTGCGGAACCTCAATGCGCAGCTCAGCCTGAAAGCCGCAGCGGCCGCAGGAGGGCTTGGCGAGAGAAAGGGCGGCAGCTGTGCCCTGCCGCGCCGCCGTCAAGCTTGCTTCATCCAGCCGGCGTATCGCTTCGTCCGCGTCGCGGGCTCGCACGCGTTTGATGAGCGTGTAGCCGACACGGTTCGTATTCGCGCCGCGAACGACAATGGATCCCACCGCGCTCACCCGCAGCCGCCCGCCGGAGGCAAGAGAGCCGCTGCTCTGTTGCACCCAGTAGCGACCCTGTTTCGTTGGTGGCGTGGACTCCTGAGCGAAGACCGTCGCCGCTAGAGCCGCCAGCGCCAAGACTCTCACGATGGACACGAATTCACTCATCGCTCTTGTACGTTCCTTTCGCATCAAAACTGCTCAATCGAGGCATCGAGATCTTGCAAGGTCTGGCGGCAACGCAGACGTACGTAGCTGTTGGGTTCTTCGCGCACGAGAGTCTGCAGCAAGCCGACGAGCTCGCGGTCCGGATTTGCGGTAAGCAGATCAATCGCTTGCACTCGCATGCCGGGGTTATCGTCCTGTCGAACGGTGGTCATCAGCGCGCTGCGCACGTCCGGATCGGTGCTGTAGGGCGATACGGCTTCGAGCGCTTTGAAGCGCACGCCTGGGTTCTCGTCCTCGACCATGGCGAGCGCTAGGGCGCGTCGAATCTCGGGCTCCTCGGCGCGAGAGCCGAGCGCCTCGAGCGAGGTCAGACGATTGCCCGAGTCGGAGTTACGAACCGAGGCGAGCAACAGGCTGCGAATGAACGGATCGCTCGAGTCGCCGCGAATCGTCCGCCGCTCTTCGACTACGATTTCGACGTCTTGCTCCGAGCCGAGATCGAACGATCGTCCGTCGACGGCGCTCGAGCCGAGCGAAACTCGCGTAACGTCGATCACGGGCTCGCCAGACGCAGCCGCCGGGGCGTTGACGGCGATGGGCTGGTCCGTCGACGTGCGGACCGTCTCGGTGTAGCGTCCGCCCCAGAAACCGACTGCGATCAAGGCCAGTGCAGCGGCAGGCTGCCACGCGAACCGCAGCCCCCCCAAACTATCTACGAGGCTCGCCCCCCAAGCCACGAAGCCGCCGGGGGAGGATTTGCGGCGCGAGGCGCGCTCTTCGCGATACACCTGGCGCATGAGGTCGTGGCGACACTCGGTCAGCAAGCTCTCCGGAGGGACCGTTTCTCGGGCGTTGAAGCGGTTCAGAAATGCTCGCTCGGATTCGACGGCGGCGGCGAGATCGGCCGACGCCTCGACTTCGTCCTCGAACGCTTCGCGCTCGGCCTGGCCTAGCTCGTCGTAGAGGTAGAGGCTGATCCGTTCGCTCTGTTTCTCATCCATACCTGAAAACCTCATCTAACTCCTCAAATCCCGCAGCGTGTCGCGCATCTTGCGGGTGGCGCGGAAGAGGCAGTTCTTGGCGGCCTCTTCGCTGATTCCGATCGCCTCGCCGATCGCGCGCAAACGCATTCCCTCGTAGTGGCGCAGCTCGAAGACGACGCGCTCCTTGTCAGAGAGCTTCTCGATCGCAGCCGCGATCCGGTCGTTGAGCACGCTGCCGGCGAAGATTCGGTCCGGGTCGGCGCCGGCCCGATCGTCGGCCGCCGTCGCCAGCGGGTTGGTCGCCGATCTTTCTCCTGTTTCGTCAACGCCGTACTCCTTGCGTACGCCCTTGCGCCGAAGATAGTCGAGACAGACGTTAGTGGCGATGCGGTAGAGCCATGTGTGGAAACTGCATTGAAAGCGGAAGGTGTCGAGCTTGCGGTAGACCTTCAGGAAAGTTTCCTGATAAGCGTCTCGCGCGTCGTCCGGCGATCGCAGTATGTTGAGCGCCACGCGCAGCACGCTGCGATCGTAGAGGCGCACGAGCTGCTCAAAGGCGTCGGCGTCTCCGCCCTGCGCCGATTCAATAAGGGTCTGCTCGCTCAAACCGACTGCGCCGGCTTGGGCTCCGTACCCAATCGCTTCCGCTTTTGCTAATTCCACTAGGCGTCGCGCTCGCCTGTCTCTGTCTATTCTGACGCAGCGCTCAGAAGAAGGTTTGGTTCAGATCGAGGGCAGACTCTAAGGCATGATCGAACTGATAATCCGCGAAAGAACGAACAGAGCGGCGAATCCTATCAGGGGAATGATCAGCCGCCGGATCGGGAAGGAGCTTGGATTCTTCTGGACTGGGGAGAGGGGGGTTGAAGCTCCGGCGGCAGTGCCGCAGTGGGAGCAGAACTTGCCTCCGCCGCCGATCGGCTGGCCGCACTCGGTACAGAACATTGCTGCTCTTACTCTAGCGCGCGAACAGCGGCGGTCAACGACCCTATGTCGAATCGAGAAACTAGAAATTCTTGAACGGTCCGCGTGGCTCGGCCTCGTCCATCGCCTTGACCCAGGACTCGTACCGCGCTTTTACGCGCTTGTACACATCGGGCAGCTTCTTCGAGAGATCCTGTCGTTCGCCGAGGTCCTCCGACAGGTCAAACAAACCGCCGCCGCGGCGAGACTCCACCAACTTCCACCTACCCACCCGCGCACCGTAGTTGCCCTGGCGATGCCAAAACATCTCTTCGCGCGGTGACTTCCGTTTGCCTTCTAGGACGGGCAGCATGTCGAACCCGTCGACGACTACCCCTTGCGGCATCTCGGCTTCGGCAGCGTTGACCAGTGTCGGAAAGACTTCAAGGGCAGTCAGAAACTCGTCGCTGACCGTTCCCGGCTCAATCCGGCCCGGCCATCTCATCAAAAAAGGAACCCTCATTCCACCCTCGAACATGTCTCCCTTCTTCCCGCGTAGGGGGCCGGAGTTGCCGCCGCCGCCGGCCCCATTGTCGGAGACGAAGATGACCAAGGTCTCGTCGCGAAGCTCAAGCGTATCAATACGGTCGAGCACGCGACCGATCGAGTCGTCCATTGCGGTCACGGCCGCCATGTACTTGTGCCGCCGCTCGCCGGCAAGTCGGTCCGGGGTATCGTACATGTCCATATACTTTCCGGGCGCTTGCGTGAACCCACGGATGTTGCGGTTGAGATTGGACGCGCCGTGCGGAGCGTTGTAGGAGAGATAGACAAAGAACGGGTCCTGGCTGTGCTCGTCCATGAAGCGCAATGTCTCGCGCTCGAACAGATTCGTGGTGTAGACCCCTTTGTCCTCTGTTGTCGGAGAGTTGAGGCGATACATCGACGGCACGCCGTAACGCTCGTGCGTCCAGAAATCGATTCCCGTGTTGACGAAGCCGTAAAAATCGTCGAAGCCCCTTTGTATAGGCAGGTAGCGCCTGAGCGAGCCGAGGTCCCACTTTCCGAACATTCCGGTCGCGTAGCCGGCTTTCTTCAACGTCTCCGAGAGCAGCACCTCTCGAATGTCCATGCCTAAGATACGCTCCGGGCTGATTTCGTACTCGTGCGGCGGATAGAGATAGTTGTCGTTGACGCGGTCGTTACGGAAATTGTCGTAAGTTCCGTTCCGCTGCGGATATCTCCCGGTCAGAAGGGCGCCTCGGGAGGGTGTACACACCGGGAACGCCGCGTAATAGCTCGTCAGGCGAGCGCCGTCGGATGCGAGTTGATCGAGCCTCGGAGTCTTGACGTCCTTGGCGCCCATCGAACCCAGGTCCATGTAGCCCTGGTCGTCCGAAACGATTAGCAGTATATTGGGTTGCCGGGCGGCTAGTGTAGAGATGGCCGCTAGGAACAATACAACGAAGCGCAAGAGCATGCCGTCTAATGTAGCGCGGACCAAAAGCTAATGGCGTCGCCGTACGACGGCCCGTCGAACGTTTTGAAGCCGCCTCAAGCCGCAGCGACACATGCAAGGTCTGCGGCGACGGTCTTTTCTTGGCGTCCCCAGCGGGATTTGAACCCGCGTTGCCGCCGTGAAAGGGCGGTGTCCTAGGCCAGGCTAGACGATAGGGACGCGTTCGGAGCTGGGCGGCGAGAGAAGCCCACAACTCCATCTTTATTCACTATATCGGCGGGGCGCTTGGAGCGTCAACGCATGCACGGGCCAGGGTCTCGTCGGGGGCCTCACTCGTCGTCGCCGATACGGTCGCGAAGCTCACGCCAGGCGTCGAGACGTCCATCGAGGCCGACAGTCTCGAGCCATTTCAGATCGATCTCGTTCGGCGCCGCTCCCGAAGCCGGCGGTCGCCCCTCTTGCTCAAGCAGATCGGCGACATGAACGGCTAAAACCACGTCGAAGGCGGCGACTCCCCTCAGCGCCGGGCGATGGTGGAACCCCAGAGTCTCGACGATGGACCGCGGCAGCCCCCAAAGGGCCGCCAAGTAGGCGCCGACTTGAGCATGGTCGACTCCCAGTACTTCGCGCTCGGCTTGCGGCTCCGGAATGGCCTGTTTTCGGGCGGCCTGAATTACGTCGGCGTATCTGCCCGGCTCGCAGGCGGCTAGGACGAGCTTGCCAAGATCGTGAAGCATGCCCGCAGTGAAGGCGTCTTGGATGAGTTCCATCTCGTCGGTCTCTTCCTGAGCGATGCGACGCGCCAGGGCGCCGGTCATCAAGGAGTGATTCCACAACCCGCCAAGTCGCAGCCGCTTGAGTCGAGGGCTATCGAAGCTCTTAAAGACCTGCAGCGAGAGAACCAGCGTACGGGTCGTTTCGATTCCGAGAAAGGGCACGGCCCGCTCGATACTGGAAATCGAATGTCGGATCGGAAAGATCGCAGAGTTGACGAGCTGCAGAATCTTCGCCGTCATCCCAGGGTCTTTAGCGACGATCCGAGCGACGTCGTGCACCGATACGTCGGGCGTCTCGAGCGCGTTCTGGATCTCGGTATAGAGCGACGGCAGCGAGGGCACTGCCGTGAGCTGCCCCACAAGGTCGCGGACCAGGCCATTGTCCACTAGCCGCTGACTCTCGATGGCGCCGCGAATGCTGGCCAGGAGGTCGTTGGGGTCGCAACCCTTTCGCAGGCAGCGGTGCGCCATGCCCATCGCCTTCAACGCTAGGTCGCGTTCGCCGTGTTTCGAGAGCGCTATGCGGACCGCGTGCGGTCGTCGTCGCGCTGTCTCCTCGAGCAGAACGGCCCCGTGCACTTCCGGCATCTCCAAGGCGGCGACGACGACGTCGAAAGGAGTTTCATCGAGCAGAGTGAGAGCGACGCGCGGCTGCTGCTCGAACTCGGCCTCCCAATCAGCCGGCGCTCTGCTCATCGCAACGCGCAAATGATCGAGAGACTTGGGCTCATCGACGAATAGGATCCGCCGTTTCTCGGTCTGCGAAGTCTGGCGACCTCGGTGTTTGGGCTGCCCTGGCACGGCGACGTCGGGCGCGGGCTGAGCGATTGAAGATGCTAGGAGTTCCATAGGTGCGCGTACTCCGGCCCTAGGTTCTCATCGGACGCAGCCTCGATTCTCTGGCGTCGCGGCGGATTTATTTCTTTCGAAGGCTGGGTTCACCGCCTTCTTCTATCAGCCATGGGAGAATCGTAGATCAGCTCGGCGATGAGCCCGGAGCATCGCCGAGAGCTCACGGCTGGCATCAACACTGGGCACTGCAACCATTGCTCAGATTGTACGGAGGCACTGCATGAAAACGACCGTCGCGTCCACGGGCTACGATCTCAACGAGATCGAACGTCAACTCCGCTCGGAACGGGGTATAGAGGGCGTTGTCAAGCAGGATCTCGCCACTCCTGCACTGCTGGTCGATCTCGACCGCCTCGAAGCCAACATCGCCAAGATGGCGGCCCACGCCAAGAGCGCGGGAATCGCGCTGCGGCCTCACGGCAAGACGCACAAGTCGCCTGAGATCGCACGGCGTCAGATTGCGGCCGGAGCCGTCGGGCTCTGCGCGGCGACCACACGCGAGGCAGAGGCGTTCGCGGCGGCCGGCATCGGCGGGCTGCTAATCACCAGCGAGCAGGTCGGGGTCAACAAGATCGCCCGGCTCATCCGGCTCACCCAGAAACAACCGGAGACAATGTCGGTCGTCGACCACCCCGACCACGCAGAAGCGCTCAGCGAGGCGGCCCAGGCAGCGGGCGTCACACTCAACGTGATGATCGACATCGATCCGGTAGGCCGCCGCACCGGCATCGCCCCCGGAGCCGGCGCGGTTGAGCTCGCCAAGAAGACGGACTCGTTGCCGGGTCTGCGGCTGCGCGGCGTGCACGGCTATTCGGGCGCTTCGTCGCACGTCGTCGGCTACGAGGAGCGCAAGAAACACTCCGAGGATCATATGTTGCCGGTGATCGCTTCCTGCGAAGAAATGCGACGCGCCGGGCTGCCGGCCGAGATCATGTCCGGCGCCAGCACGGGAACGTACAATATCGACTCCGAGCTCGAAGGGATGACCGAGTTACAGGTAGGCTCCTACGTCGTGATGGACGTAGACTATCGCCGTGTCGGCGGACGCACCGGGGATGTCTACGAAGACTTCGAGCCAGCGCTCACCGTGCTCACGACCGTCGTCAGCAAGGGTTACGACGACATCGCTACGGTTGACGCCGGGTTCAAGGCGTTCGCCACCGACCGACCGTTCGGCCCCGAAGTGATCGGCCTGGGAGACGTCGGCTATGGTTTTAACGGCGACGAGCATGGGCGACTGCTGCTTGAGAATCCCAACCTTGAGGTCCGGCTCGGCGACAAAGCGGAGCTCATCGTTCCGCATTGTGACCCGAACGTCAATCTCTTCGACCGCATCTACGCGGTGCGCGGCGACGAGGTCAAGGAAGTCTGGATGGTCGCCGCCCGCGGCTACCACTCGGCGTGAGCCCGCGAGAAATCATGAGACGAAGAAGCTTTTTGCAGACGCTGGCCGCCCCGCTGGCAGGGGCCGTGGGCGCGGCGCAAGATCGGCCGCCGAATCTCGTCTTCATCATGTCGGACGACATGGGCTACGCCGACCTCGGTTGTTTCGGCGCTCGCGACATCCGCACGCCGCATATCGACCGCATGGCGAGCCGCGGCTTACGCTTTACCGACTGCTACGCTAACGCGGCGATCTGCACGCCGACTCGCGTCGGGCTGCTGACGGGTCGATATCAGCAGCGCTTCGGCTCAGAGCTCGAGCTGCCGCTCGGCCCGCACAACAACAAGACCGTGGGCCTCGATCCGCAGTACTCCGAGCTGCCGCAATCGCTCAAGCGAGCCGGCTACCGGACCGGAGCCTTCGGAAAATGGCACGTCGGCTGGAACCCCGAGTTTCGTCCTCTACGCCACGGCTTCGACGAGTACTTCGGGACGTTGCTGGGCAACGCCGACATGTATACGCATCGCTATCACGATGACTCCGAGGACCTCTGGGAGGGCAACGAGGTCGTCGAACGGGAGGGCTATCTGACCGAGCTGCTCGCTGAGCGAGCCGTCCGCTTTGTGGAGGAAAACGCCGATCATCCGTTCTTCCTCTACATGCCGTTCAACGCCGTGCATTGGCCTTTCCAGCCGCCCGGTCGGCCCGAGCAGCTGGCCACCGCGGAAAACTGGAAAGACGGCGTTCGCGAAGACTACGCGGCGATGGTGGAGAGCATGGACGCCGCCGTCGGGGCGGTCGTCGACGCGCTAGAGCGCATGGGCGTCGTCGACAACACGCTGATCGTCTTCACAAACGACAACGGCGGCGAACGGCTTTCCGACAGCGGACCCTTCTTCCACACCAAGGGAACCCTGTACGAGGGCGGGATTCGCGTACCGACCGTGGCGCAATGGCCGGGCGTGATACCCGAGGGAGCGACGACCGACCAGGTCTGCGCCACGATGGATTTTTCAGCGACGATGCTGCAAGCCGCCGGCGCCAAGCCGCGGACGAAGCTCGACGGCGTCGACCTTGGCGCTGTCTTTCGAGAGCCTGAGCGCACCTTCGAGCGACCGCTCTTCTGGCGGATCGTGCGCGAAGGCAGGAGCCAATGGGCGGCTCGAGTCGGGCGCTGGAAGTACATCGACGACAACACCGGCGGTCGTGGGCTACTCGAGTTGCTCTTCGACCTCGAGGATGATCCGGGCGAAAGGCACAACGTGTACTACCGGTATCAAGACAAGGCACGCGAGATCCGGGCGCGATTGAAGGCCTGGGAGAAGGACGTCGAGGCCGGCGCCTGAGCTCGATGCCGACCTAAGCCGCCGTCGCCAGCGCCTCGACAGCTTGTCGCACGTCCTCAATCGACGCGTCGCCTGGCAGCGACCTGCCGAATGTCACAGTCACCGGGTAGGGGATCCGCTTCGGGCGTTTCTTGAGCGCCTTGCCCTCGGAAAAGCTAAAAATACTTCCCCAGACGCCGTCGAGGCGGACCGGAATAATCGGTACGTCGAGACCTTCAGCGATGCGCCGGAAGCCGGGGCGAAACTCTTGCATCTCTCCCGTGCGGGTGATCGCGCCCTCGGCGAAGATGCACACGACGTGGCCGTCTTCGAGCTCTTGCCGCGCCGTGGCGATCGCTCGATCCACCACCGGCTGATTTTTCCCTTCGATCGGGATCGCGTTCATCTGCTGGAGCACCCAATTGAAGGGTTGCTGTTCAAAGTACGGCTTGTAGATCAAGAAGCGCACGAAGCGTTGAACGCAGCTCGCGACGAGGAAGCCGTCGATGAAGGAAACGTGATTGGCGACGAGCAACGCGCGTCCCTTCTGCGGAATGTTCTCGCGTCCGACGATGCGAATGCGGTAGAAGACGTGCGTCGTCATCCATAGAGTGAAACGAATCATGTAGTGCGGCACGAGCTTCATCGCGACGAAGGTTGCCGCGAGCGTGAACATGCCGGCGACGCCGATGACCGTCGCTGCCGAGAGCGCGGCCACGTCTTGCAGCAGCCACGTCGTCGCTGCGGCGAGCAGGATTCCTCCGGTGGTGAGGAAGTTACGAGCCGCCAACACGCGGCCGCGTTCGTCGGCGCCGCTCTGCTGCTGCAAGAACGCTTCGAGCGGCACGACGAAGAGTCCAGCCGACGCGCCGGCGAGCCCCATCAACAGGGCGGCGACCCAGTAGGCCCACGGCGCCGCCGCCAGCACGATGAGGAAGACGCCCAAGCCGGCGGCCCCGAGCGGCACCAGCCCCAGCTCGACCTTCTCTCCCGAGAGCCGGCCGGCGAGCAGGCTGCCGATGCCGATGCCCATCGCGACTGAGGTTTGCAGCAAGCCGATATGCAACGCATCCGCGTCCAGGGCTTCCTTGCCGTAGGTGATGAACGTCACCTGCAACATCGCCCCGATGAACCAGAAGTAGATATCGCCGAGAATCGCCAGCCACATGTTCCGGTCGGAGCGCAGTCGCCGGACGCCGGCGCCGATCTCAGACCACGGATTGAGTCGAAACGGGCTCTTTGTTTTGGGAGCCGGCGCCTCGGCGATGAAGAACGAGGCGATCAAGCCGGCGACCGCGATCGCAATGAGAACGCCGCCGATCAGCCCGAGTCGGTCGACCCAGGCTGAGAACATCAATCCTCCGACGGCGGTTCCGGCTACGATCGCCAGAAACGTCGTCATGCTTACCAAGCCGTTGCCGCGCGAGAGCTTGGTCTCGGGCAGCATCTCCGGCAGAATCCCGAACTTGGCCGGGCTGAAGAACGTCGACTGCAGCGCCATGAGGAAGAGCACGCACAGCATCCAGCCGACGCTGCCGGAAGCCAACGCGGCGAGCGCAGCGACCATGGCGACAATTTCGAACGCTTTAACGGCGACCAGCACGCGCTTCTTGCTGAAGACATCAGCGAGGCGGCCGGCGTACCCCGAAAACAACAGGAACGGCAAGATGAACACGGCTTGCGCCAGCGAGAGGTAGCGCGCGTGATCCTGGCCGGCTACCAACCCGACGATGGCCAACGAGACGACCATCTTGAAGACGTTGTCGTTGAACGCTCCGAGGAACTGCGCCGTGAGAAAAGGCGTGAAGCCGCGGGTCGCGAGCACGTCTGTGAAGTGGCCCTGGTTGGTTTCGTCAGTCATCGAGTGCATCTCCGTTTCGATACGTCAATGCATTCAAGGAGCCAAGCCAAGAAAGCTTGCAAACCGTTTAGAATCAGTGGGAAGTGGCTAACTTGACCAGGACTATTGTTCATTTTTTGACTATCAATATACATTCAATGTCTATACTATGCCTGTGAAAGACTCTCAAGATGCCGATCGCAGCTTCTTCGAAGCCGTGAGCGAATTGGCATACTGCAATCCCTTCTCGCCAGAGCGCATTCGCCTCGAACGACTCGCCCTAGGAGACGATTTTCGCGAAGGCGAGCCCGCCTGGAGCCTGCGTCTCGAAGACCCCGCGGGTCCCCTGCTGAACGGTGAGGCAATCGCCGAGAGGGTGCGAGCGTTGTTGCCGGGACGGCGGGATAGGATCACGGCGGGGCGGCGGACCTCGAAGGAACTACGACTCTACGAGGACGCGGTTCTCTACAGCCTCTACTATTTCTACTCGAGGAAGATATTCCGCGATCCTGACGAACCGGCCAGGGCGGACGGGCCCGAGGTCAACTGGGGTTGCTATGCGGACTTTTCTCGCGACTGGCGTCGTTGGTTTGACGGGCGAGTGGACGGCGCGGATGGCCCGGAGCACGTTTTCGCGATCTTCTATCAGATGCGCCGAGCTTTTTTTGCGATCTACCGCAATATCATCGGCGGTTCACCGGCGGCTGCCCGACTGCGCGCTGCGGTTTGGCAGTCGATCTTTACTCACGACATGAGGCGCTATCGACGCAGTCTTCATCGCCGCATGGGCGACTTCTCGACGCTGATCACCGGGCCATCAGGGACAGGAAAGGAGCTCGTCGCCCGCGCGATTGCGCTCTCGCGCTATATCCCCTTCGACGTGCGCAAATCGGCGTTTAGGGACCAGCCCGAAGATGCGTTCCATGCGCTGAACCTAGCAGCACTATCCCCGACGTTGATCGAGTCTGAGCTGTTCGGGCATCGGCGGGGCTCCTTCACCGGAGCGGACCGCGACCGCAAGGGCTGGCTCGAGATCTGTCCCGAGCACGGCACGGTTTTTCTCGACGAGATCGGTGAGCTCGATCCGGCCATTCAGGTCAAGCTGCTGCGCGTGATTCAGACCCGCCGCTTTCAGAGGGTGGGGGAGACGACGGACCGAGAGTTCCAGGGCAAGATCATTGCAGCAACCAATCGAGATCTGACGCGGGCGATGGAGAGCGGCGGATTTCGTCCGGACTTCTACTACCGACTTTGCTCCGATCTCATCGAGACGGGCTCGTTGGCGGATCAGCTTCGCGAAAGCCCGGAGACGTTGCGTCAGCTCGTGCGCTTCATGGCTCGTCGCGTAACGGGCGAGGACGATGAGGAGGTAGCCGCCGAAGCCGAGCGCTGGATCGAAGCGAACCTCGGCGGCGACTACGCTTGGCCGGGCAACTACCGCGAGCTCGAACAGTGCCTTCGCAATATATTGGTCCGCGGTGAATATCGGGCGCCGCATCGCCCCTCGGGCAAGGGCTTCGAGCAGGTGCTCGGTGAGTTCAAGGCAGGCGCGCTGAGCGCCGACGAGGCGCTGCGCGCCTACTGCACGCTGGTCTACTCGCAGACAGGCAGCTACGCCGAGACGGCGCGGCGGCTCGATCTCGATCACCGAACCGTGAAGAGCAAGCTCGATAAGAGCCTACTCGCAGAGCTTGACTGACAGGCCGGTTCAGCGCGCCGCGGCCTCAAAAGCGCGGCGTTGCTCCTCGCTGAATCGGCAGTCGGGGGACGCCTCGCGTGCCAGCTTTCGCGCCGAATCCTCGTCGCTGCGCGAGCGCAAGATCAGCATCAGATTGTTGCGCGCGTCAAAGTTGCAGGCGTCGCGCTGCAAAGTTTCGCGAAAGCCCTGCTCCGCTTCTTCGACCCGCCCCATCATGTAGAGGGTCGTGGCGATGCTCGCCTGGATTCGAGGCTCGCCGGGATCGAGGCTGCGGGCAGCCTCGAAGGCTTCGAGCGCCCGTTCCGGCTCACCGCCTGCAAGGTAGAAGACGCCCATTTCAGATGCGACGGTCGGATTATCGGGCTCAAGCGCCAGCGCGTCATTGAGTAACTGGCGGCGCTCCCCCCGAGCGCCGTCGCCGTGCGCCTCGAGCGCTCGGGCGAGCTGAAGTCGGGGTCTAACCTTCACAGGGGCCTGCCGGACCGCCTCCCGCCATAACGCCTCCTCATTGCTCCAAACCTTGCTGCGTTCCCAACTCAACGCGCCGAGCGCGACGCTGAGAGTTATCGTCGCTGCGGTCACGCCTCGCACGCCCAACCGGCCCCCGAAATAGGCAAAACCCGCGCCGAACAGCAAAGCGAGCGAGGCCATGGGAAGAAACATTCGCCGCTCGGCCGCCGCGTCCGCCAACGGAAATAGGCTAGAGCTCGGAGCCAACAAGATAAGAGCGCCGACGAGCCAGTAGAACTCGCGGTGCTTGCGCATGAGTTGCAGCGCCGCTCCGACTAGCAGCGCAAAGGCGAGCCAAGCGACGACCGTCATCACGTCGAGCTCGCGAACGAACGGAACATCGTGGTCAATCGTTTGTCCCACCCAAGGAGCCGCGACGAGACGAAGGTAGAGCCAGACTACCCGGCCTTGGGTAAGCAGATAACCTGCCGGACCAGTTGCCTCAAGCTCGAATCCAGCGCCCGGGCCCGGTGTTACCGCCGCAGCGTAGATCAAGCGCAATGCCGTCGCGACACCCAAGAGCAGCATCAGCAAACTGGCGCGGACGGCGTTGCTCCAACGCTCCGTGTCGGCCCGGCGAAACACCCATTCGTAGCCGGCGAGAAACACAGGCAACGAGGCGGCCTCTTCTTTGGCGAGCAGCGCCGCCGCGTACCAAGCGACTGCCCTTGGCCAGCGCCCGTCGATCCAGCTGCGCCAGCTCAACAAGGCGAAGAACGTCGCCAAAGCGGTCGCCCGCCCGAAAACGTATGCCGCCGGCTCACTCTGCAGCGGGTGCAGCACGAAGAAAACCAGCGCAGCGAACGCCGCCGGGCGCGGCGCCAGCCGTGAATAGACCGACGCCGCTGCGAACGCCAGAGCTGCCAGCAGCCCGATGTTTAGGAGGTGATAGCCGAAGGGGTCCGCGCCGCCGATCTGATAGTTGAGCCAGAAGGTCAAATAGGCGAGAGGCCGCGTCCGTTCGGGCTGAAGCAGCCCGAGTGGCCCGTCGGGCAAGACGACCGCGGGATCGGTCAACAGCGAGAAGTCGTCAAAGTGAAACGGCGCCGCAAGCGTCGGCGAGTAGACGGCGATCGCCAGAGCGGCGACAACCCAGACTTCCCAGCCAAGCCGATCTTCCGTTCGCGGTTCCTGAGCTATCTTCGCCGCCAAACCGTGGGTCCGCTACTCGCGTGCGGCCTCCAGAAAAATGGCCAGAGTCTGTTCGGCCGCTCGGGTCCAGCTCAAGTCCGCGGCGCGTTCGCGCCCGGCTTGCTTCTGTAGTTCACGGCGAGGCTTGTCGCCGAGCACCGAGCAAATTGCCTCGCTCATCGACTCTGCCGACTCGGCATCGAAGAAGGTTGCACAACCGTCGGCGATCTCACGCAGGGGCGGGATGTCGGAGCAAGCGACGGGCAGCTCGGCCGCCAAGGCCTCGGCTACCGGTATGCCGAAGCCTTCGAACGTCGACGGGAACACCAGCGCCTCCGCGAAACGAAACAGGCCGATCAGGCGGTTGCGCGGTTGCCACCCGAGCAAATGCACATACCCGCTCAACGCGCCCCCCTCGATGCGCTGCTTGACCTCGTCCCAGCTCTTGCCGGCCAAGCCGCAGACCGCCAGATGCAGCGTCGAATCGCGCTCGCGAACCTTCTCGAACGCATCGAGCAGCCGGCCCCAGTTCTTGTGCGGATGGACGGTTGAGACCGCCAGGAGGTAGCGGCATTCCGGCAATCCGGCCTCGGCCAGCAGCGACTTGTCGTAGGTCTCGTTGTCGGCCAACCCAAAGAACGCTTCTTCGACGCCGTGACGCACGACTCTCACTCGATCGGGCGGAATGGGGCAGGAAGAGAGGATGTCCGCTTTTGAGTTGTCTGAGACGGTGACCAGCAGATGCGAGCGCTTGATCGACTGTCCGACGAAAAAACCCCAAGCGCGGCGCTCGATCGCTCCGAAGTTCTCCGGCTGTCGCTTGTGCTGCATGTCGTGGATCACTGTCACGCGACGACTTCGCCCTATGGACGGCGACGTAAATCCGGGGCAGAACAGAACATCGAGCTTGGCCTTGCGTGCCTCGAGCGGCAGCCGGAGCTGCTCCCACAACAACCTGCCGGCACGGAAGCTCGCCCGCACACCCGTTTCTACCGGGGCGAAATTCGCCGCTTTAGGGCAGAGCTCGGCGTCGGTTTCACGATTCAGATAGACGAAGTAGTGGTTGCGGCGGTCGATTCGAGCCAGCGCCGCGAGCAGATTGCGGAGATAAATCTCCGTACCGCCCACGCCGCCGGGAATCAGGTAGAGGGCGTTGATGCCGATCCGAAGATTCCTGGGCATGTAGCCGAACGCTTGGCGACGGGCGGACTGATTGACGCGCTCAAATCCATCATAGCTTAGGGGTGCCTAGGCGCTGTTCCCAGGCTCGCCAGGCCGACTCGACGGCGGCGGCGAGGCTTCCTTCGCCGTCGACGATCAGCGACGCACGAGCTCTTGTGGGTGCGATATGCTCGCGGAACATCGGTTCGACGCTTTCGGACCACTGCCGCCGCACCGAGCCCTCAGTGCGTCCACGTTCGGCAGCGTCGCGGCCCAATCTACGCTGGAAACGAATCGCCTCCGAGGCGTCGACCCACACTCCAAGGGTCTGCATCGCCAAGGCGCGGTCGCTCCAGAGCGCGAACAGGCCTTCGAGGATCACGACCCCGCCGGGTGCGATCTCGTCTTCTCCCGCGGAGCGCGTGTGGCTGGCGAAATCGTAGTGCGGCTGCCGTGCCGGCTTGTTACCGCCGAGAGCGTCGAGGTGCTCGTGCAGCAGCTTCCAGTCGAGCGCTTCGGGGTGATCGAAGTTGCGGTCCGCTCGCTCAGCGAACGAGAGGTGGCGTAGGTCGAGATAGTAGGCGTCAAGCGGCAACACGATGGCCTGCTCTCCGGAGGCGGTCAGGCGTAGGCGCAGCTCTCTCGCGAGAGTCGACTTGCCGGAGCCCGATCCGCCGGCCACGGTGAGGATTCGCGTCGTCACAGTATGAATGCGCTCAGTCTCCGGATCGCCGACGGACGATCCACATCGCCAGGCCCGGCAACAATACCGCTCCACCGAAGGCCAGCAGAAACGACTCCGTCTCTAACGCCCAAGCGCCGACGGCGGCGTAGACGAGGGCTACGCCGAGGTTGGCCAGACCCGCAGCAAGAGCGAATCGCAACGGCGGCATCCGAGCCGCGCCGGCAGCCACAACGGAAGCCTCGGCCAAGACCGGGACGGCGCGAGAGACAATAATCGCCGCTTCGGCCCGACGTTCGTGCAGGGCGGTCGCGCGCGCCAGTTGCTGCTCGCCCACAAGGCGCCTCATCAACGGCCGGGCGCCCCAACGGCCGAGCGCGTACCCCGCGGCCGCGCCGATGCTCATGCCGAGCCAGCACACTGCGGCGCCCGCGCCGAAGCCGAGCGTGTAGCCGCAAGCAGTAGCCACCAGGCTCGACGGTATCGGCGCCGCCAAATCCGCCGCCAGCAATCCACCGAGCGCCGTTGCCGTCAACCAAGCCGAGCGCTCTTGCGACAGGAACGCTTCCGTCCAGGCAGTGAGCGATTCTTCGTAGAGCAAGAACGGGACGAGAATCAGCGCGAGCGCAATCAGGGAAAGAAGCGTCCAGCGCATCGGGGCCTAGTCGCCCAGCAGCCGCTTGAGCGTTGCGATGAGTTCGCCGCGCGGAATCTCCTGCTGGCCGAACCGCGCCGCTTTCCACTCTTCGTGATCGGCGACATCAGCGGACTTGTCGCGCCCTTCGTCCATCTGCTTTAGCGTCACAACACTGCGCTCGGCTTCGTCGCCGCCCATGATGACGACGTAGGGAATCTCCAGCCGATCCGCCCGCTGTAATTGCTTGCCGAGTTTCTTGGGACGCCCTACGTGAACCTCCGCCCGGATTCCGGCGCGGCGCAGCTCGAACGTCATCGCCAAGTATTCCGACATCAGCGCCTTGTCCATCGTCGTCACGAGAACCTGCGCCGTCGTCTTCGGCAACTCGACGCGGCCGAGCTCGATCAGCGCCGCCAGCAATCGATCGACGCCGATCGAGGCGCCGACGGCCGGCAGCGGCGGCCCGCCGAAGCGTTGCGTCAGATTGTCGTACCGGCCGCCGGCGAAGACCGAACCGAACTGCGGCGCGTCGAGTAGGTTCGCCTCAAAGACCGGCCCGGTGTAATAGGCCAATCCGCGGGCTATCGAGACGTCGAGCGCGATACGATCGCTGGAGTAGCCTAAGGCCTCGAGATGCTCCGAGATCGTGCGAACTTCAGATAATTCTTTCTCAGCGCCTTCGACACCAGCAAAGAGCGCGGCAAGCTCGCCCAGCGTCGCCGCCCGGTTCTCGGTCGGGATCGCGAGGAAGCGCTCAATCTTGTCGACTTGCGCCGCTTCGAGCCCCACGCCGCGGACCGGCGCGCCCGACTCGTCGACATAGCCCTCGGTCAGCTCAAGCTTCACCTTGTCGAGACCAAGCTTGTCGAGCTTGTCGAGCACACGAAACACTTCGGGCCCGCGGTCTTCGGCAACCGTCGCGTATCGTAGCAACAGATCGAGGATCTTGCGGGAAGAGAAACGAACGCGATAGCCCCCGACTTCGAGCGCTTCGAGCGTGTCGCACATCGCCGCCATCACTTCGATGTCGGCCACCTCGGAGGGCGCGCCCACCGAATCAATGTCGAACTGTGTGAACTCGCGGTAGCGTCCCGGCTCAGGCTTGTCGGCCCGCCAAACGGAGGCGACCTGATAACGCCGGAACGGGAAAGGGATGGATTCGGTGTACTGAGAGACGACGCGCGAGAGCGGCACCGTCAGATCAAAGCGCAGCCCGAGCTGTTCCTCTTCGGGGTTCGAGACGCGAAAGATCGACTGCTGCGCCTCTTCTCCGGCCGAGCCCGAGAGTACGTCGAGACGTTCGACGGCGGGCGTGTCGAGCGGCGAAAAACCGTAGTTCTCGTAGACCTCGCGAATGCGGTCGATCATGCGCCGGCGGGCGAGCATTTCGCCAGGCATCAGATCGCGCAGACCTTTGGAGAGACGAGCTTCGACCTTCTTCATCGGGCGGGCGGCCGCAGAGGCCGAATCACTGCCCAGGTTAGCATTTCGCGCCGCCGCCGCCGCGCCGCGAACGCCTCAGCCCTCGCTGGCCGCGCCCTTCGCCTTGGCGTGTGGAGGCGGCGCGTAGAGGTGTTCGGGACGGAAAACCTCGGGACTCCAACGAAAGCCGTCGGCGAAGTCGAGCGCAACGGCAAAGTCGTTTTCACGCCGTACGGAAGAAACGATGCGCCCCGAGACCTCGAAGTCGCCCGCCTTCAGAGTGACGCGAATGCCTGAGGCGTAGGCGCTCTCGGCCGCCAGCAGCAGGCCGAATGAATCAATCTCCTCTACGAGGATCGTCTCCGCGGGCTGCGAGGAGCCATCGACCAAGAGGCTCGCCAACTGCGAGCACAGCATCCGGGCGACAATCGGCGGAGTTTTCGATTCGCGATTCAAAGCCGCGACGGGCTCCCGCCGGTCACATTAGCACATCGCGCCGAGACCTCCGCTTGTCAGAGCCCCCTGACCCAGCCTCCACGCGCGTACGCTACGAGCGAGCCCAAGTGTTCGCGGCGTGCAACTCGTCGCGCCTAGACCAAGCGGCGATACCGCGGACGCTACAATTGGACCCAAGAGGGAGATACGGATGGCATTCTACGAGCTTAGACAATACAAGATTCTGCCCGGGAAAATGGCCGACTGGGTCGAGTTCATGCAGCAGGAGATCATTCCCTTTCAGGTCTCGAAGGGGATGGTCATCACCGGTAGCTTTCGCGGCGAGGAAGACGAGTCCGTCTACTTTTGGATGCGCCGATTCGAGAATGAGACCGAGCGCGAGCAACTCTACGAAGCCGTCTACCAGAGCGACCATTGGAAGGAAAACATCGCTCCGCGCATCCCCGAGCTGATCGATCGCTCCGCTGTGCAGGTGATGCGGGTCGTGCCTACCTCGAGATCGACGACCCAATAGCGCTCCGGCGACTGTATCATGAACGCACCGAAAGGCGCGTTCCGCTTGCGCCGGGGGGTGAGTAGTGGCGGCGGTTGAGCTCACGGTTAACGGCGTACGTCGGTCGGTCGAGACCGATCCTTTGCGTCCCCTGCTAGAAGTCCTGCGCGAGGATCTCCACCTTACCGGGACGAAGTTCGGCTGCGGCGAGGGCCAGTGCCGCGCTTGCACAGTCCTGATCGACGGGCGCCCGACGCCCTCTTGCTTGACGCCGGCGTCAAGCGCGGCGGGTAAGAGCGTCGTCACGATCGAAGGGCTCGCCGACGACGATGCGTTGCACCCGATGCAGCAAGCCTTCATCGACGCGGGAGCGATGCAGTGCGGCTACTGCGTGCCGGGCATGATCCTGACCGCGACCGCGCTGCTCGACCGTAACTCAAACCCCTCGGAGCAAGAAATTGTCGAGGGGATGAACGCGAACCTCTGCCGCTGTTGCGGCTATCGCAACATCCTGGCCGCCGTACGCGAGGCCGCCAAGGCGGGCTCCCATGCCTAGGCGCGTCGCAGAGCCGGGCTTGCTTGAACCCGAACGCTACGAGCTCTACGAGGGCCTTCCCTACGTCTTTGAGCTCGATCGGCGAGAGTGGCTTGCTGTGGCTGGAGCAGGGCTGCTGATCACCGCCTCCGGATCCGTCGCGTGCGGGCAGAGCGGCTCGACCGAGGAAGGCGCCGATTCCCCGGCGCGGTTGCATATCGCCGAGGAAGGGACGGTCACCGTGCTCAGCGGCAAAGTCGAGGTCGGGCAAGGTTCGCGGACGCAGCTTACGCAAGCCGCTGCCGAGGAGATGCGCATCCCGCTTGAGTCGGTCCGCATGGTCCTAGCCGATACGGACCTGACTCCCGACGACGGCTCGACGGCTGGCAGCCGTACGACTCCCTCGACGGTTCCGCGCGTTCGCAAAGCGGCCGCTGCCGCTCGCGAAATTCTGTTGCGAACCGCGGCCGAAGAATGGAACAAGGACACGGCGAGCCTCAGCGTCCGTGACGGAGTCGTGAAGGAGCCGGGCGGCGCCCGCATGCTGAGCTACGCCGACCTCGCGAGCTCAAAGCGGCTTACCAGTGCCACAGACGAGTCGCTGCCGGCGAACGTAACGCTGACTCCGCCGGGACGTTGGCAGTCGTTGGGCCGCTCCCCCGAGCGCGTTGGCGGGCGCGACATCGTCACCGGCAAGCATCGCTATCCCTCCGATATCTTGCGCCCAGGGATGCTCTACGGCAAAGTCCTTCGGCCGCCCTCCTACGGTGCGACGTTGCTTGAGGTCAACCTGGGCGCGGCGGAGCAAATGCACGGCGTGACCGCTGTTCACGACGGAGGGTTCGTCGGTTGTGCCGCGCCGACCTCGCGACAGGCCCAGCAGGCTGTCGATGCGATCGCCAAAAGCGCTCGCTGGGAAACTCCCGAGCAGCCTTCGGACAAGGACCTCTTCCGCATCCTGAAGGAGCGCGTCGTCGTGGAAGGAGAAGGCCGACGCGGTCCGCGCCGCCGCGTGAAGGGTTCAACCGAAGAAGGCTTTGCACAAGCGAAACAGACCCTCTCGGCGAGTTATCAGGTTCCCTACATTCAGCACGCGCCGATGGAACCGCGCGCCGCCGTTGCGGAGTGGAAAGACGGCAAGCTGACGGTGTGGACCGGGACGCAACGCCCGCTGGGGGTTTGGGGGCAGTTGGTTGAAGCGTTCCGCCTATCCGAAGATCGCGTGCGCGTGATTAACCCGGACACTGGCGGAGGCTTCGGCGGCAAGCACACCGGCGAGGTCGCGATCGAAGCGGCTCGGCTGTCAAAGGCCGCTGAGCGGCCGGTATCGCTGCGTTGGACGCGTGAGGAAGAGTTCTCGTGGGCCTATTTCCGGCCCGCCGGTCTTTTCGAACTGAGTGCGGGCCTCAACGAGGCGGGCCGGGTCTCCGCCTGGGAGATGACTAGCTACAACGCCGGAACGGCGGGCCTCGAATCGCCCTACAAGATCGCGAACACGAAGACGCAGTACTTTCCAAGCGAATCGCCCTTGCGGGAAGGCTCCTATCGCGGCATCGCGGCGACGACGAACAACTTCGCGCGAGAGGCCTTCATGGACGAGCTCGCCGCCGCGGCAGGCAAGGACTCGCTCGAGTTTCGACTGGCGAATCTCGACGACGCACGCCTGCGGGCGGTGCTCAAGGCGGCCGCCGAGCGCTTCGGCTGGAACGAGCGCAAACGAAGAGAGCGTGTCGGCGCGGGTTTGGCTGGAGGCATTGAGAAGGGCTCCTATGTGGCGGCCTGCGTTGAGGCGGAAGTCGATCCGGGCTCCGGCGAGGTTCGCGTGCGTCGGCTGGTGATGGCCTACGAGTGCGGCGCGATCCAGAATCCCCAGAATTTGCAAGCGCAGGTGGACGGCAGCATCATCCAAGGCCTGGGCGGCGCGCTCACCGAAGAGATTCGCTTCGAGAACGGGCGGCTCATGAACGGTAGGTTTTCGCGCTACCCGGTGCCGCGTTTCCGCGACGTACCGCCGATCGAGACGGTGCTGATCAATCGTAAGAACCTGCCGTCGGTCGGCGCCGGCGAGACGCCGATCATCGCCGTTGCCCCGGCGATCGCCAATGCCGTCTACGACGCAACCGGCGTTCGTGCGCGCTCGCTGCCGATTGGCGGCGAGGCGTTCAAGCGCGCCTGAACGCTTTGGGTCGGCCGTCGCCAAACAGAGCCGCGCCCGCGAGGGCGCGGTTGAGGCGCCTCCCGAGGGTTCCGGCCTCAACCGCAGGCTCTCGCCCGCGGCTCTGCTTTCTCGGTCGCTTACTCCGACGACGAGACGCTCGCGGCCTGCGTCTTGCGCTCTAGCCACCCGCGCCTCACACGGCGTTGCGCCGGGCTCGGGTGTTCGACTTCCGCCAAGCGATAGACCGTATCCTCTGTTTTTCGCGGACGCAGCTTAAGCATGCGCAGCAGCGCTTCGCGCTCGACGTGGATCTCAACCTCGCGTCCCAGCATCCTCTCCAGCCGCTGCGAAGCTTCGTAGGCGCCGCCGGTGACGCGGCGGCCTTCGATCCGCAGGATCTGGTCGCCGCGCCTAAAACCGGCGCGCTCGGCTGGTCCGCCCGGGAAGACGCGCGAGACGATTACGCCGAGCCCCGCCGGATTCGCCAGCGTCAGGCCAAGATCCACGTAGGTCTTGCGCGTCGCCTCCAGGTGATAACCCGCGTACCCGAGATAGCGATTCCAGGCGATCGGCGCCGGTGTGCGAACGAGCTCTTCGAAGACAGCTCCGAGGTCGACGCCCGCGATCTCCGAGGCGATGCGCTCGATCGCTTTGTCATCTTCAAAGAAACGGCCCTGGCGGGCGTAGTCGTTGTTGAGGCGACGCATCACGTCGTCGAGGCTGTGCGCGTTGTCGCTCTTGGCCCGAATCGTTAGGTCGAGCAGATGGCCGATCAGCTCGCCCTTGAGGTAGTACGAGACGCTGAGGTCTTCACGTCCGTAGGCGGGGTAGCGTTCGAGCCAAGCGTCGATGCTCGACTCGCGTGCCGACTGCCTCAGCGCCGCCGGCCGCGCGCGGTACTGATTGATGATGCGCTCCAGACGGCCGACTAGATCGGTTTGGCTGATCAGCCCCGCCGCCCGCTCGATGTAGCCCGCGTACGTCGAGGTCACGCCTTCGACGAACCAAAGCGAAGGCGATGGATTCGGGCGTGTAAAATCGATTGGCTCCATCGACGCGGGGCGAATGCGTTTTACGTTCCAGAGGTGGAAAAGCTCGTGCGCCGTCAGGGAGGCCATGTTGCAGTCGCTGCAATCGGAAGGTCCGTAGATCGACGTGCCGTTACGATACTCCATGCCGCCGCCGTCGTTCTCGGAAAAGATGTAGACGAAAAGGTATTGATCGAACGGTGCATCGTCCATCAACTCGATCGCCGCTTTCGCGAGGCGGCGGGCCGTCTTGCGCAGCGCGCCGAGCCGAGCCGCGGCGCCTTCTCCGTAGGCGACGACCCGAAAAGTCTTGCCCGCGAGCTCAAACGAAGCCTCGCTGAAAGCGCCGATGAGCAGCGGCGTATCAATGAGCCGGTAGTAGCTCTCCGCCGCGTAGCCCTGCTCATCGCGCTTGAGCGAGAGCGCCTCGCTTTGTCCCTTGGCGAGGGAAGCGAAGCGCAGCCGTGCCGGCGCACTCTCGCCGCCTCGGGGATAGGCCAAGATCTGCGAGAGGTTTCCGCTGAGCATCTGGGGGTCGGCGTAGGCGCCGAAAGGGCCGGAGCGGTCGGCCAAGACGCGATAGCGAACGCGCATTCGCGAACCTTGGGCGTCTTCCGTTTCCCAACGCCACGGCGTCGTCTTTTGTGAACGAAGCGGACGCCCCTCGGAGTCTACCGACTCCCAGGCGGCGACATACTGCGCGAAGTCGCGGACTTGGTAGGTCGCGCTCCAAACCGGCATCTCCCAAGCGCAGGGAGTCGAGGCACAGTCCGCCTCAGCCTCGACCAGCAGCCAGCCGGACGCGGCCTCGCTGAGATCGACGACATAGACGGTCTGGCCGGCGGCCGAGGCCGCAAGCGATAGGACAAGGAGGACGAACAACGCGCGCGGCGTCATGAACTAGCCTGTATTCCTCACCACCTGGCGAGGCCAAGTGCGCGAGAGGCGCGTCAAGACGAGACACGCGCCGCTTGGCGCGCACGGGCGCACTCGACATTCCGTCGAGCACGACGAGCAAGCGAAACGAAGTATTGGCGCGCCTATCATGTGCTTGGACCGCCAGACGGTGAGGAATGCAGGCTAGGGCGGAAAGCCTTCCGCGTCGATGCCGGGGATCAGCCGCAACGCGTTCTTGTAGTAGATCTTTTTTAGCACATCGTCGGGCAGATCGAGCCCGTACATTTTCCAGTGCGCGTGGTAGCGGCGGTAGTAGTCGAAGTATTCGTCGCGCGTCTCGAGCACCCGCCAATAGTAGGGGAACTCCGACGGCGCATAGGAGTCTTTACCGAACAGCACGCGGTCGCCGTGGCGAATTAGGAACTCGCGACCGCTGACCGGCACACGGCCCAGCTCGTAGATCACCGCGGCAATGTCGACGTGGAAATTGGGGTACTTGTCGAAGAGCTCGCCCAGGCGATCCAGGTCGTTGCCGTGCCAGCCCATGTGGGCCACGATGAAATTCACATCAGGATGTCGTGCGATCCGGCGGTCGCGCTCGGCTGTCAGCTCTTCGAAACTTGGGTAGCGGTCAGGCGGCCGGGCGCGCCGCGGACGAAGCTTGAGCTCGAGCCAGCGTTCGTTGAAGCGATCGTGCGGCTCGAAGAATTCCGCCGGCTCGGCGACGTGGATCAATACGGGGATCTTCTCCCGTGCACAGACCTCGAAGACGGCATCCAGCTTCGGGTCGTCGACCGGCATGCGGCTTCCGTTGGCGTACTTCACGGAGAGACCGAGGTTCTTGAAAAACTTCAGACCCTGGGCTCCGTTCTTAACGTCCTTGCTGAGTTGCGCAGCCGCCTCTTCACCCCAGTCGGGAGCATCGATGCCGTCAAAGTTGAGGTTGGCGAAGACGGCGAAGCGCTTCGGCTGCCGCCCAGGAAAGCCCGCGACGGTTTGCTTCAGACGCTCGCCCGAACCTCCGGAAAGATTGACGAGCACCCGCAGATTGAGCTCGTCCATCTCGCCGACGATCTGATCGACGCGTTCGGCGGACGTGCTGGCGCGGTGATGGCTGTGAACATCGATCGCCGGGAACTTCGCCCGGGCGACCTTGTGCTCGGCGACGACCAGAGTCGAGCGGGGCTCGTACTCTTCGACCGTGAGAGACTTCTCCTGCTGACCCGCGCAAACGGCGGCCAACAACAAGTAAACGGCGGAAAAGCGGCTGCTCATTGCGTTTCAGGCTAGCATAGGGCGACCTGCGAAACTTCGCCGATGGAAGGAGAAGTGCAAGAAAACTAGCGTGGCGCTCTGGGTGAAAGTGTCTGATGCCCAAGCAAAACATTTCTTTTCTATGATGTTTTATCTACACTAGTGTAGGCGTCGCACAGATGAACTGCCGCAGTCGAGCCGCGACCGTTAGGGAGCGTCTCCGAGAGTAGTATCATGCTTCACGGCCAGCGCCGCCGGAGAGGATTGACAAAATGAGTTTCGTCGCTCGCTTCGTCACGGCTTGCGTTCTGACGGCGGCCGCTTTCAGCCCGCTCCAGGGAGCGTCCGATCTCGTCTTTGTGCTGGGCGAGGGCGACTCGCCGGCGCGTGTCTTTGACGCCGATTCGCTGCGGCTCCTGCGCAGCCTGCCGGCTGGGTCGGGCGCTTCGCACGCCTTCGGCGTTAGGACGGCGGAGGGCGATGAGTGGGGCTCGTTCTGGCTTGTGGCGGGCGACCGCATCATCGAACTCGATGCGGATTTCGAGCCGCGGCGGACGGTTGAACTTCCCGCGCCGGTCGGTAGAGACCGCGCAGCCGCCGCACTCACGCCCAACGGCGCCCTGCTGCTTGTAGCTCTTGGCGATGCGCTGGCGGTCGTGGACACTGCCAACGGTTCGCTGAGTTTGATCCCGACGCCCGGGCTTTCGATCACTGGCGTCGCCGCGCGAACGGATTCGATCAGCGCCTTCGTTATCGCGAGCGGCACCCGCTCTGTGCGACGAGTTGACCTGTCGGGGCTCACGCTGGATCCGCGGGTTTGGGAGACGCCGATTCCGCTCTCGTCGCTCGTGTTGGGTCACGACGGCGGAGTCTTGGGTACGGCCCCAGGGCAGATCTACGACCTGGAAGCGTTGACGACGCCTGGATTTGTGCGGCGTCCTGAAACTGAGTTGGCTTCGGTTGAGACGGACTCTCCCGAGGCGCTCCCGGCCGAAGTGCGCTTCGTACCTACATCAACCGGTTTGGTAGGCGAGCGATTGGTTGGCGAAGGCGCAACATCGACGTTGCGTGAGGCGTTGGCAGGCTTTGACCTGGAGACGAGTGGCGCAGACGGCGTCGTCTCCACCGACGGAGGCCGCGCTTGGATCACCGCTGGCGACAAACGGAAAATCGTCGCGGTTGAGCGCTCAGGGGAGACAGCAGAGGCGGCTCTGTCGTCGCCGGCCGGCGCTCTGGCCTTGGTCGAGAACCCGGGTGAGAAAGCCCAAGCCGGTACGCTCTCGCGTGAATTCGGCGATGGGCAAGCGGTTGCCCCGGGAGTACCGTTCGCCCTAGGTGTGCGCGCGAACGGCGGCACGGTAGCAGGGCTCAAGATCTTCCTGGCTCAAGCGATCACCGGCGGCCCCTCGGTGAGCTGTGATCCGACCACGACCGACGCTGCGGGTCTTGCACAAATAACTTGTATTGCGGGCTTTTGGCCGCTGACCACCCAGATTCAGCTCATCATCGGCGACGAGCTCGGCCGGCGCACTCCGATCTTTGGCATCACGGTGATCCCTACCGTTCTGGTCGAGGGGTTGACCAAGCTGTCTGGCGATCGTCTGACCGTACCGCGCAACTCAACCTTCGCGCTGTCGGTTCAGGCCGTGCAAAACTCGGCGGCGATTCCTCTTCTGCCGCTAACGATCCGCGTCTCCCCATCCTCGGCGCCTGTTTCGTGCCCGTCAGACACGATCACTGACGATTTGGGCCAAGCGACAATCATCTGTTCAACACTCGAGATCCCGCGGACGCAGACCGTGCTGATCACCTTTGACGACGGCTTGGGGCGTACCGCGACGTTTTCGGTAACGCTCCTTCCCGAAACAGGCGTCGACGACGGAATTTTCAAACTATCCGGCGACGACCAGGCGGTGACTCAGGGCACTCCGCTGGCGTTTCCGTTAGTCGCTCAGATGATTCGTGAAGGGCGACCAGCGGCCGGCGTCAAACTCACGATCACGGTTTCCGATGTGAAGTTGGTGTTCTGTCCCAAGACGGTTTTCACCAACTCCAGCGGCCAAGCCTTTATTTCTTGCTCAGCCGGGCCGATCTTCGGGAACGGCTTTGCCGAGGTGTTTGTCAATGACGACCTCGGGGTGCATTTGATCGAGCCGTTTCGGGTTTCGGTGATCGGCTCGACGCTGAGCAAGGCGAAGAGCCTCGTGCTGCGCTCGAAAAACAAGATCCGCGCTAAGGTCGGTGATACCGTGCCGGGCGGGATCGTCGTCGAAGCGCTGGATATCAGTAATCAACCGACCTTCGGCGCGGCCGTGTTCTTCAGCTCGAACTTGAATGTGACATTCAGCCCCTCCGTGGCGATTTCCGGCGCGCGCGGTTTGGCTTCCGTGGACCTGACGTTCGGCTGCCCCGGGGGGACCGGCGTCGCGCGGGTGGGCACTCAGCCGGGCCTGGGCGCCATCTTGGTCAACCTCGACGTCGACGTCGCTGGGACGCGCCTGGCGATGCTGCAAGGCGACGGTCAAGCCGGCCGTCCGGGTCAGCGTCTCGAAGAGCAGGCTCTTGTAGTACAACTCGGCGACGACTGCCTAAACCCGATTTCGGGCGAGCAGGTTTTCTGGAGCGTAGATCCTCCTGAAGCCGCAACGCTCGAGAACGTGATCTCGACGACCGATGGCGACGGACGTTCGTCGGTGTTGGTGCGGCTCGGCGCCCAGCCGCGGGCGTTCCGGGTTCTTGCGCGTTATCGCGAGCTCAGCCAGGAGTTCAATCTGGCGGTCACAACAACTCCGGCGAGGCTGGCGGCGGCAAGCGGCGCGATGCAGACCATTCCGCGCGACGGCTTGAGCGAGCCACTGGTAGTGGAGGCAATCTCCGAAGAAGGGTTTCCAGTGCCCGGCGTAGACGTCTTCTTTGCCGTGCTCGAAGGGCCGGGCGTGTTGACGGAAACGGCGGTTCGTACCGGAGCCGACGGCCGCGCCTCAACGCAAGTTCGCGCCGGCTCGGAGTTCGGAACGGTAAGGGTGCTGGCGAGTTCCGCGCCGCAAACCGCGCTACGCGCCGCCGGTAAGGCGCAGAGCGGAGCGTTGACGGCAGAGTTTACGCTGCTCGTCTCGGGCCGTTTTCCGCAGGTCTCCGCCGGTGGATTTGTCAACGCCGCCAGCTTCTGGCGGGGGTGGTCGCCGGGAAGCCTCGGGACGATTTTCGGAGCGGGAATGATGGAAGGCGTTCAGGGCGTCGTCTTCGGCGCCGGGCCGCCCTTCCCGACGCGGCTGCGTGGTGTGCAAGTGACGGTCAACGGCGTGCCGGCCCCGATCTTGTCAATGGCGAACGTCGGAGGCGCCGAACAGATCAACCTGCAAGTTCCGTTTGGAATCCCCGCTCCATCAACCGCGACGGTGGTGATCGACAACAACGGCGCCACGTCGACCTTTGATGTCGAGATGAAGCGGGCGCAACCGGGGATCTTCGAGATCGACGCCCAAGGCGGGCGCTACGCGGCTGCGCTCCATGCGGATTTCCGCGCAGTCGTTCCGGCCGACCCGGCACGCCCCGGCGAAACGATCTTGCTGTTCCTCACGGGTATGGGGCCGCTCTCGCCGAGCGTACCGACCAACGTGATCGGGCCCGTACCCGCGGCCGAGACGGCGTTCGATCCCACCGTCGGCATCGAGCATGAGGGCGTTGTCGACTTCGGCGGTTTCTACGCACCGGGCTTCGTTGGGCTCTATCAGGTCAACTTCCGGGTGCCCAACGATGTCGAGACCGGGCAGCGAATACTGAACGTCGTAGTAGACGGAGTTTCGAGCCAGGAAGTTCGACTTCCTGTACGCCGCTGATCGCCGCCCGTTGAGGAATCGGCCAAGCCCCGGCCCATAGCGAGCGGCGGGGGAACTCGCTCCCGCCCCGTCGCGGCTCTTCCGCGCAATACTCCATCGGTCGTGTGGATGTATCATGCATGCTGCGGATCAATCCGAATGCAATCTCGTTTGGCCAAGGTAGGAGTTGCAGTCGCGTCGCTCGTTGGCGAGCTGTCGAGTTCGTGCGCCGCCCAGACCCTGACGCTAGAAGCCAAGCGCGGCGCAATTGCGGAGTAGCCGGACCGCGCCCTTACAATGCTTCGAGTTCTTTGCCTCGCGATCCTTTGTTCGATCGCGGCCGGATCAGCGGCGGCGGAAGAGGCGCATCTCGCGCTGCCGACGCCGAAGGGCTTCCTCAAGACATTCAACGCGGACGCCGAGGCCCGCCAGCTTCTCGCGGAATTCTTGGCGTCGCTCGACCCCGAGACGCGGACAACCATCATGCAACTCGTCGAGCAGTCAACGATCGACGGACCGCCCGATCTACCGAAAGAGCAGGTTAGGACGTTCGTTCAGTCGACGGACTGGAAGAAGCGCGAACGCGAGCTCTTGAATCAGTTCGTCTATCGCTCGCAAGTGCTCGACTTGATTCCCGAGGCACAGAAAGAGTTCTGGGATCCTATCGTCTTCGATGCGCTGATCTATTTCTTGGGAAACCTCCCCGAGGAGCGCTTGTTCGATCTGCTGTGGGGGATGAGCCGTTTGCCGCAGGACGCGGCTCGCGGCGAGAAGATTATAGCGCTTACCGACCGAATCCCCACCTTCCAGAAGCTGGCGCAGATCATAGCCCGGAATCCGGCGGTTCCTCCCGATATTCGAGCCTCGTTGCAGTTGCTTGAAAACAGTATCGGCACGATGGGCCGGGACGAGCTGGTGGCGTACATCAGAGAGGCCGCCGGCGACAAGCCGATTTTGGGCGGAGACGTCGTGTTCGGCGACAGAGTTCTCGCTGAGGCCAGCATCGGCGCGGTGATCAAAGTGCGGGGCGTTCGGCCGGGCAAGACGGAGCCGGAAGATGCCGCCGTCAAAGTCATCAAGCCCTACGCGCTGGTCGGGCTGCCTGAGGAGTTGGCGGTCATCGACTCGATGACGCGGTACTTCGAAATGCACCGCGAACACTACGGCATCGGGGACATTCCGCTGACGAGCGTTTTTCAGGACCTTCGCGCCGCACTCGAAAAAGAGATCCTCGTCAAACAGGAGAAGGCCAACCTGCGCCGCGCGGCGGATTACTACGCAGCCAACACCCGAGTGCACGTACCTTGGCTGGTCGAGAGCGGAGGCGAGAAGTTCACTGTGATGGAGCTCGTCACGGGCCACAAGATTACCGACGCGTTCCCTGGCGATCGGGAGAAGCGAGCAATCATGGCGCGGCGACTCTACGACGTGCTGACCCACGAGCCGGTCTTTGGCGGCAAGGGAGAGACTTTGTTTCACGGCGACCCTCACGCCGGCAACGTCTTCCATGTCACCGACAACTCAGAAGATCCCTATCAGATCGCCCTGCTGGATTGGGGCTTGATGGGGAGGTTCACGAGGAAACAGCGCGAACAGTTGATGCAGCTCTTTCTCGGGTTGGAATTCAAGCATCGCAAACGAATGCGACGTAACGTTGTTGCGTTGATCGAAGAGCCCTACCCCGAGGAGCCGGCGAAACGACTCAGGCTCGATGAGATTTTCGAAGAGACATTCGCAATGCAAGGGACGAGATCGGCATACGAGCAAGTCGGTCGGCTGATCGAGCTGTTGTTGCGCGAGGGCTACAAGCTCGATTCTCAATTCGCGCTCTTCATCAAAGCGCAGTTGACGATCGTGGGCATCTTGGCCGAGCTCGATCCGGACCTCGATCAGCGCTCCTACGCTGAGAAGAAAGTGCGCGCGCAAGTCAAGAGGGAGATTCCGAAGCGGCTCCTGTTGCTGCCTGGCTGGAACTATCACGGTTACAAGAGCTTGATGTCGAACGAGGACGTCAAGGACGGAATTTTCAAGTAAGGGGCCACGGCGATCGGCTATATTTGAGACGCCATGCCGCGCAACACCCTGCTCCCGCTCTTATTGCTTCTGACCTTCTGCTCCACTCCGCCCGAGGCCGAGACTGAAGGTCGACTCATCGAGGATTCCCAGAGCCGGCTCGCCCGCATCGAGGGAACGATCGAGGTGCCCGGCCTCGAACAGCCGGTCGAGGTGCTTCGCGACAAGTGGGGAGTGGCGCACATTTACGCCAAGACTCCCCGCGACCTCTTCTTCGCCCAGGGCTACGTGGTCGCTCAGGACCGCCTTTACCAGATCGAGATTTGGCGTAGAACGGGCGCGGGCGAGTTGGCCGAGGTTTTTGGCCCCGAGTACGTCGGCCGCGACCGCATCGCACGTCTGGTGCGCTACCGCGGCGACATGGACGCCGAGTGGAACAGCTACTCGCCCGACGCGCGGCAGATCGCCGAAGCATTCACTCGCGGCATCAACGCCTACGTCGAGCAGAACCGCGAACGGCTTCCGATCGAATTCGAACTGCTTGATTTCGAGCCAGGCGTTTGGGAGCCGGAGGATGTGCTGCTGAGAATCGCTGGCCTGATGATGGTGCGCAACGTCAGGCAGGAGATCGCCCGTGCCGAGATGACCGCCAAGTTGGGAGTTGAAGCCACCGAGAAGTTCTTTCCGACCGACCCCTACCGCAAGCTCGCCCCGGATCCCGACGTCGACCTCGCCGGCATCGACGGACGCGTGGTCGAGGGCTATCGGTCGGCGGTCTCGATCCCGGTCCTGCACGGTCAGGACGGAAGCAACAATTGGGTCGTCGACGGGCGCTTGAGCGCAACGGGAAAGCCGCTGTTAGCGAGCGATCCGCACCGCCCCGTGATCCTGCCGTCTTTGCGCTATCTCGTGCACCTCAACGGCCCAGGATGGAACGTGATCGGCTCCGGCGAGCCCGCGCTGCCCGGCGTTGCGATCGGCCACAACGAACACATTGGTTGGGGGTTCACCATCGTGCAGTACGACTTGGCGGATCTTTTCGTTGAGCAGATCAACCCTCAGAACCCCGATCAGTACCGCTACCGCGACGAGTGGCTCGACATGACCGTCGAAAGCGCGCAGGTGCGAGTCAAGGGACAGGCGCAGCCCGAAGAGGTTGATCTGAAGCTCACCCGCCACGGACCGGTCATCTGGGAAGACCCGGACCGCGACCGGGTGATCGCACTACGCTGGGCGGGCCAGGAACCGGGCACGGCGGGTTATCTCGGAAGCTTAGCGCTCGACCGCGCTCAGAGCTGGGACGGCTTCGTCGAGGCGATGAAAGCCTGGAAGGTTCCTGCCGAGAACATCGTCTACGCCGACGTCGACGGCGACATTGGCTGGATTCCAGCGGGTCTGATGCCGATTCGCAAGAACTGGTCGGGATTGCTGCCCGTGCCGGGCCATACGGGAAAGTACGAATGGGAGGGTTTTCGAACGGTCGACGAGCTGCCGCGCATTAAGAACCCAAGCCAGGGCTACGTAGCGACGGCAAATCACAACATACTGCCCCAAGGCTATCCGCACGATCTAGGGTTCGACTGGTCGGCGCCGTACCGCTTCCAGCGCGTCGACGAAGTCCTCAGGGCGAGAGCGCAAACGGGCGGGAAGCTGACGGTCGAGGATTTCTCAAAGCTACAGCACGATATCGTCTCGCTCCCGTCTCGTGAGCTCGTCGGCTTGCTCAAAGGCGTCTCTCAAGACGGATCCGAGGCGCTGCAACGAGCTCGCGCGCTGCTCGAAGCTTGGGACTTCGAGCTGGGGACGGATTCCGACGCCGCAGCGCTGTTCGAGGTGTGGGTGCGCCGCCTGCCCGCAGCCTACGCCGAAGCTGAGGCGGCGCCCGAGGCGCGCAATCTAGCCGTGCGCAATCTTCAGTTGTCAACGCTGATCGAAGCGCTCAAGGCCGCGCCCGCTCAAACCCGAGCAAACGTTCTTCTCAGGTCGCTCGAGGCCGCCGCCGGGCAAACCGAAGAGTTGCTGGGCGAGGACTGGAGCACATGGCGCTGGGGAGGGCTCCACAAGATCGAGTTCCGCCACCCGCTGGCCGACACGGCGGCCCGAGCGGCGGCGTTCAACCGCGGCCCAGTCGAACGCGGCGGCGACGGCTATACGCCCAACGCGACTCCCGGGCCGGGATTCAACCAGGCCAACGGCGCCTCGTATCGGCACATTCTCGACGTGGCCGACTGGGATCGCTCGATATTCACCAGCACGCCGGGGCAATCGGGACAACCAGGCAGCTCGCACTACGACGATCTACTGCCGCTCTGGGCGCAAGGGGAGTACGCGCCGCTGCTGTTCAGCCGCGAAGCCGTCGAGCAGAACACCGCTCACAAGCTGACACTACAACCGCGGTAGGAGTGGCTTGTCGACGTAGGCGATTGGCGCAATCCGGGTTATCGCTGTCCAAAGGTGTACAAAGGTTGCTAAAAGGCGCCCTGAACCTGTGAATTAATATCTTCGTTCTGTCAAAGATTCACACTGAAAACAGCGCACTTAGGGCCGTCAGAATGGCAAGAACTGCATTGTCTTACAGGTTCCCGTCCCCGTGAACCTGAGATCTTTTTCGCCAGGGCTTCCCTCTGCCAAGGTACGATTAGCTTAGCTGCATGGATAACTCCACCGTGCTCTGCCTATCTCGCACTCAACGTCCGTTCGCTATCGCCTCTGCTTGGAGTTTCCTGACGCTGCTGCTCGTTTGTTATGAGCTGCCTGTTTCGGCCGGCACCCCCCCTCCGGGCTTCGCCGAGACCCAAATGGTGTCGAGCAGCTCCATAGACGGAGCCGCCGGACCTACGGCGGTCGCTTACGAGCCGGGGACAGGAAACCTCTGGGTGCTTGAGAAAGGGGCCGGGTCGATCGCGGGAAGCGCGCGGGTCCGAGTGCGTGACGCGGTCTCGGGCGCCGTGAGCACGGCGCTCACCCTTGACTGCGTCGACAGTAGGGGCGAGCGAGGTCTTCTCGGCATCGCCTTCGCCCCCGACTATGCCGCCAGCCGCCACGTCTTTCTCTTCTACATCCGGCGCATCGCCGACGCCGGTACATGCAGCCTCATGGGCGAGTCTCCAGCGTCAAGAATGCGCGTCTCGCGCTTCACCGAGAGTAGCCTTACCCTTTCCGCCGAATCCGTGATTCTGCAAGGGCCTGCCCTTAGCGGCGCGACCAACCACAACGGCGGCACGCTGCGCTTTTCCCCGGACGGGACTCTCTTCATCTCGACCGGAGACAACGATACCGACGCCTCAGGCAACCCGCTCTCCCGTGACCTCGGCGATTTGCGCGGCAAGATCCTGCGCATCAACCCTGATGGCTCGATCCCAGGCGACAACCCGTTCGTCGGGCAGCCAGGGGTACTCCCCGAGATCTGGGCCTGGGGACTGCGCAACCCGTTTCGTTTCGGTATCGACGCCGATTCGGGCGCTCCGGTCATCGCCGATGTCGGTGAGGGCACATGGGAAGCGGTGTACGTGGGAGTTGCCGGCGCCGACTACGGTTATCCCTGCTTTGAAGGGTCCGCGCCGTTTCGCGGTTGCAACCCGGCTCCAGCGCCTGGCTCTGTGACCTTGCCCATCTTCGAGTACGGCCATGAGAGCCAGACCCCGCCCGTTTCGGGCAACTCGATTACCGGCGGCCCGGTCTATGACCACGATGCCTTCCCAGAGGAGTATCGGGGACTCTATTTCTTTGGCGACTACGTGGATGACTGGATTCGCCGCGGCCGGATAACGCCGGTCGGCGAGCTCGTCGACGTCGAGATGTTTATTCCGGATGCAACTGGGGTCGTCGACATTGTGGTCTCTCCCGACGGCTGCCTGACATGGGTGGGGATCCTAGGCGCCGGCGTACGCGAGGTTTGCCATGTGGGCGGATCCAACGGCCAGCCCCTGTCGCAATCCTCCGCCGCTCCGGTCTCCGGTCTCGCAAACCTCGATGTCCAGTTCACTGGTTCCGACTCGAGCGATCCTGACCTCGATCTACTGCTCTATTCTTGGGATTTCGACGATGGCTCGCCGAGCACAAGCGCCGATCCTAGCCACCTCTATACCTCGAACGGGGTCTACGACGTGGTTCTGACCGTTGACGATCAGCAGGGGGCGGTCAATTCGCTCGACACGGCGTCGCCGCTCAAGATAGTCGTCGGCAATCGCAGCCCCGCGGCCGTCATCGCGAGCCCTGCGCACGAGAGCGAATATAGCGCCGGAGAAACGATCTCCTTCTCGGGCAGTGCGAGCGACCCGGAGGACGGGGCTCTCGCGGCCGCGCGATTCTCGTGGACGGTGGTCTTCCACCACGATACTCACACGCATCCGTTCCTGGGGCCAATCACCGGCGTCAGTTCGGGCCAATTCACCATACCGGCCGCCGGCGAGGATTCGACCGACGTGTTCTATCGGCTTCATCTGACCGCGACCGATAGCGGTTCGCCGCTGGGCGCGGCGGCGGAACTCTCGTCGTCCGCCTTTGTCGACATCCTACCCGTCACCACGCAGCTGACATTGGCGGCCGAACCGGCCGCTTTTGGCCTCCAGCTCGAGCTGGATCAGCAGGCGATGCCGACGCCCTTTAGCCTCGATTCGGTCGCGAGCTTCCCGCGCGCCATCGGCGCTCCATCGCCCCAATCCGTCGGCCCCTGGACGTTTGCCTTTCACTCGTGGTCCGACGGCGGCGCGGCCGAGCACACGGTGACCACGCCCGCTGTCGACACCACCTACACGGCGACATTCGCGGCCGCCTGCTCCGGTCCCAACGACCTGTCCCTCATGAACCACACGGTCACGGGGCCGGAAACACATGATGCTTGCGTCTCGATTACCGTGGGACCAGCCTACACTGTCGGCGCGACCGGCGATCTCACCTTGAGAGCCGGCGAGTCCATCGAACTGAGCGGCGGCTTCTCGGTAGAGCTTGGCGGTCTACTATCGGCGGTGATCGTGAACGGGCCATAGCGGAGGTTTGGAGGTTGCCCCAGATCAACCTATCTACGGATCAACGCCGTTAGAGCCCATAGGCCTCCGCGGCCGAGCCGCCGAGGAGACGCTCCTGCTCGTCGGCCGACAGCTCCGAGACCCACTTCTTTACCAAGTTCGCCCAGCGGACGTATTCCACCGCCACGAGGCAGACAGGCCAGTCGGAGCCAAACATCAGCCGCGTCGCTCCGAAAGCCGAAAGCACCGTGTCGAAGTAGGGCCGTAGTTCGTCCTCCGTCCAGTTTTGCCAGTCGGCTTCGGTGGCCATTCCCGAGACCTTGCAGTAGATATTCGGCCGGTGGGACAGCTCGATCATCAGGCCCTGCCACGGAGAGCGCAGGCCGTCTCTGATGCGTGGTTTGGCGATGTGGTCGACGATGAAGATCTGATTCGGGTGGCGGTCGACGAACTGCAGCGTCTGCGGCAGATGTTTCTCGAAGATCAGGATGTCGTACGTCAGGCCGTAATCCTTCAGCTTGGCAACGCCGTCGTTAAAGTCGTCGCGCAACATGTAGCGGTCGTCTTCTTCGTCATGGAGGACGTGGCGGTAGCCTTTGAGCTTCTCACGCCCCTTGAAACGGTCGAGAGCCTTCGAGAGATCGGCGTCAATCAGCGGCGCCCAGCCCACAACTCCCTTGATGAACTCATTGTCGTCGGCGAAATCGAGCAGGACCTGCGTTTCCTGCACGGTCTGACGCGCTTGAACGCTCACGACACCATCGATGCCGGCGGCGTCGATCTCTTGCTTGAGGTCGGACGGAAGGAAATCACGGCGGATGCGAGCCATCTGATCGTTCATCCAGCCGTACTCGGCCTTGTTGTACTTCCAGAAGTGGTGATGGGAGTCAATGCGCATCGGTTCAGTCCTGGTTCTCGGGCTTGCCGCTGGGCCAGATGCGGTTCTTGACGGGCTCCACGAGGGTTTCGATCTTCCGCATCAGGCCAGGGTCAATTTCGAAGTCGACCGCCTTCACATTCGCCTCCAAATGGCGCACCTTCGACATGCCCACCAACGTACTTGCGACGTGCGGGTAGTCCAGGCAAAACCGCAACGCCAATTGAGCGATGTCAACCCCTTCGGAGCGGCACAAGGCGGCTACCTTGCGTCCTATCGCGGTGACCTCCGGGTCAGCGAGGTGCCAGTCTGGCGGGCCGGTTTCAGTCAAGATTCGCAGGTGCAAGGGGGACGCGTTGATGAGGCCGACCCCTTGTTCGTCGGCCAGCGGCCGCAAGATATCGTCGAGATCTTGCACCATCAAGTTGTAGCGCGCGTAGGAGAGGATCGCATCCACCGGCGCCGCTTCGGCGATGTCGCGCATGATTTTCAGCGGTAGAGCAGTGATGCCGATGTAGCGCGCTTTTCCCGCCTGCTGGATGCGACGTGCCGCCGGCAGGGTCTCCTCGATGATCTGGCGCTTGTCGCCAAACTCAATGTCGTGAAGTTGGAGCAGATCGACGTAGTCCGTCCTCAGCCGGATCAAAGACTCGTCAATCGATCGCTCGATGCGGGCGGCGGAGAAGGCAAATGAATCGACATCGTAGCGCCCACACTTGGTAGCCAGAACAACTTTGTCGCGGCGACCCTCAAGCGCCTCGCCCAGTCTCGACTCCGACAAGGTGCGGCCATAGTACGGCGACGTATCGAAGTAGTTGATGCCGTGATCGATTGCCGCGTGGACCGCGCGCTCTGCTTCCGCAATATCGACTTCTCCGAATTCGCCGCCGATCGATGACCCGCCAAAGCCGAGAACGGAGACGTTTAGGTCAGTACGGCCGATTTGTCTGTATTCCATGACGAAAGGGACAGGATAGCAAGGACCGTGACCGCTAACGGAAATGCCGGCCCGGACTGACCTGGGATGCTATCGGGGACGCGGCAGATCGATTGGCGGGCTCGGGTGGGCGGCCGTTCGTCCCTTACTTAACCCCAAAGCAATAGACGTTCGAGTTGAAATCCACCGCGTAGACTCGACCGCCGGCGAGCCCCAACCCACTGAAGTGAGCCCAGGTCTCCATTGGGGTGCTTTTCCAGAGCGTTTCGCCGGTTTGGGCGTCCAGCGCAAAGACTTGTCCTTCGCCGACTCCCTCGAATCGCTCGGTATTCTTAAGCAGCATTTCCCTCTGAAAGGCTCCCTTGGGGAATATTCCGCCTTCGTGGGTCTGGCGAGCATTCTCTCCGTTGGAAAGCGCGAAAACCACGCCGTTCGCGATCACCACGGGTTCCGGGAGATTCAGGTCGCCGCTGGCCCACGCGGGCTTGAGCCAAGGCTTGCCGGTCTTAGGATCATCCTCGACGAGCAGGGCGACCACACTTCCGTTCGGATTCGGGCCGTTGGTCTTGGGATACTTCGGCCCCTTCTTGGCGGCTAGCGCCCCCCAGATCGGCACATACACCCAGTGGCGATTCTCGTCGTCGCGATAGAACGACAGCCCGCCCCACACGCCCTTGGCCTCGAACCACTCTTCCTCGTTCGAGAGGAGAGGCGTCGTATAGATGTTGTGGAAGTGATCCTTGCCGCCCATGCGCGCCGCGCCGCGTTCGGCCCCCTCGGCGAGATACACCAATCCTTCCTTACCGCCGACGGCGAGGTACTCCTTGTTGCGGTAGACAAACGCCACCGGGGAGGTCCCGATGTCGAAGTCGCGATCCCAGATGTACTGCCAATTTTCGGGTGTGTAGAAGTCAATGAGCTTGAGCGACTCGGGGTCGAGCGCGAACATCGACTCGCCGAAGTCTCGCTTGCCGTCCCAGTTTCCGTCGCCGGTGGCGCCGTAGATCAGCCCGTCGTTTCCGATCAACGCGCCCCCTCGCCCCCATATGCCTGCTCCGTTTCTTGCCGAACGCCAGCTCTTGATCGTGTAGTTGTAGGGGTCGGCGATGTTGACCGCCGTGACACCCGACGGCGTGTCGCCGCAATTCTGTGAGATCGAGGTGTAGACCCAATCGCCGCGCAGATTGAGGCTCCAGGCCTTCGCGAACGGCGGGACCCATTGGATCGCTCGGTATTGCTCTTTCCCATCGGCTAGTCCGAGCGCGTAGAGGCGGCCGTCGGTTGAGATCGTATAGACGACGCCCTTGTCCACGTCAGCCGCCGGGGTGGCGTTTAACCCTTTTGGGCAGAGCCAGAAACCGTCGTCTGGCCGAGCAATCTGCGACTTGAACTGCTTCTCCCAAACGACCGAGCCGTCGTTGGCGTCGAGCGCATAAAAGTAATCCCCGCTGCCGGCGACGTAGACGAGGTCTTTGACGCCTCCCTCCGTCTCGACTCCAGTGACAATTATTGGTGTTGTCAGCGCACTCAGGGCCTTCTGCTTGTTCTCGACTTTGACCTTCCACTTGAGCCCGAAGTTCTTCGCTGTGGACTTGCTGATTTCGGTCTCTTGACGAGCCCAGCCGGTGCGCTGGGGGTCGCCGCCGAACATGGTCCAGTCGCCGGCGGATGCGATCAGCGGAACGCCAATAAGACACGCTAGTAGTTTCTTCATGTGAGCCACACTCTACCGCAGGCCAGTCTAACGCGGATTGGGGTCGCGGCGCAGGATCGTGAAGGCACGGTGTCATCCGGCCCGTCATTTCGACGGCCCTCAGCCGTCGGGCCGCATCTGTTATGCGTTGTCAGCCGGTAACCAGCGTGTGCGTATTGATGTAGTCCGGGTCGATGGTAACTCCCAACCCCGACCCCATCGGAACCTTGATCACGCCCTCTACGCTCTCGAACCGTTCCGCCTTGCTCTCCACCGGAACCGTCGTACCGTTGGCGTCCCGCGTATGGAACATCTTGAACTCATGGTACTCCGCCGCTGCCGGGCACACGGATACCATCTGGAGCATGTACACGCAGCCCAGGCCGCCGCCCGAGATATGCGGCGTAGTCTGTAGCCCGGCGGCCTCTGCCATGCGCGCGACCTGCATCGTCCGAATCATTCCGCCGTAATAGAACAAGTCCGGCTGCACGATCTGGAACACCTCGTTGCCTACTAGGTAACGGAATCCGTGAACGCCGAACTCCTCCTCGCCCCCAGCCATCGGAATATCGAGAGCCTCCTCCACCTGCTTCTGTTCCTCATACCAGTCCCAAGGGACGGGCTCTTCGTAGAAGTAGTAGTTGTACTCCTCGAGGATCTTCCCGATGCGGATGGCTTCTTTCACCGAGTACGACCCGTTGCCGTCGATCATCAGCACCATGTCGTCGCCGAACTTCTCGCGCGCCATGCGGATCAGCTTCTCCGTGCGCCCCGGCGCGTTGTCGATATCCGACGCCAGGTTGTCGCCGCGCCCCGCACGAATCTTGATCACCTTCGCCTTGGCGTCCAACCAGTCCTGCTCAACCAAGGCGAGCGAGGCCACCGGATCCATGCTGCGTAGCTCCCGCAGCCGCGTACCCAGATAGATCGAGATTCCGGGTTGAGAAGTCTCCCAACAGTTGATCAGGCGGCACACTGTCGCCGAGAGCCACAAGCTTCGCGGCTCGTCCATGGCTCGGTGTCGTACGCGCTGGGGTCGGGCCGCACGAAAGTCCCAGCAGCGGCCAAGGGGTCAAGCGGTATGGACGGTCAGACGGGTTGCGGCTGCGGCGTGTTGGGGCGCTCCGATCGGGTTCGCTATAGTACACGCCATGCTGTTCCGCTTGACGCTCTGCGGCCTGCTCCTGTCTTTCCTGCTCCCGGCCAGCGAGTGGAATCGTCTGCGCGGCCCCAACGGAGAGGGCGTGGCCGACGATGCTCCGCTCCCAACCAACCTCGCCGAGAGCCTGCTCTGGCGTCAGGTCTTGCCGCAAGGAAAATCGTCGCCGGCGTTGACGAAGGATCGCATCTTCGTCACCGCGCACAAGAACGGCGAGTTGCTCACGTTGAGCCTCGATCGCGCAACCGGCCGCGAGCTGTGGCGTCGCGTCGCGCCGTCTAGGCGGATCGAGAAGATGAATCGCCTCAACGACGAGGCGTCCTCGAGTCCCGTCAGTGACGGAAGCGACGTCTTCGTATTTTTCGGCGGGTACGGATTGCTCGCCTACGGTCCCGACGGCGAGGAGCTCTGGCGTCGGCCAATGGGTCCGTTCACGAACTTTCACGGTATGGCGGCCTCGCCCGTCCTCCACGGCGACAAGCTCCTGATGGTGTGCGATCAGGACCACGACGCCTACGTTATCGCGCTCAACAAGACGGACGGATCAGTGGCCTGGCGCGTCGAGCGGCCCGAGATGGTGCACAGCTTCTCGACGCCCGCTCTCTATGAGCCCGCCGACGGCCCGGTCGAGCTTATCGTGCCCGGCTCCTATCAGATGGTTTCCTACGACGTCGCCTCGGGCCGCGAACTCTGGCGGTTGCGCGCGCTGACCTATCAGGTCAAGTCGATGCCTGTTATTGCCGGTAATCGCCTCTACTTCAACGGTTGGGCGCCGGGCGGGGAGCCAGCCGTCCGCTTGGTGTTGCCGCCGTTTACGGAAGCGCTCAAACTGCACGATGCTGACGGCGATGGCGCGCTGGCTAAAGCGGAGGTTCCCCAAGAGTGGCAGCCCGGCAATTGGGATATGCAGGATCTCAACAAGAACGGCAGCTTCGACGAACGTGACTGGCAGTACTACAGCCAACGCCGCACCTCGACCAATTCCGCCATGGCAGTGCGCCTCGGGGGGCGCGGCGACGTCACCGAATCGCACCTGATTTGGCGCCACGCGAAATCGCTGCCCGATGTCCCGGCCATACTGCTCTACGACGACGTGGTTTACCTCATCAAGAACGGCGGCATTCTTACAACGCTCGATCCCGCGACAGGAAGCATTCACAAGCAGGGACGCGTGCGCGACGCGATCGACTCCTACTATGCCTCGCCCGTCGCTGGAGACGGCAAGGTTTACCTGGCGAGTGAAAAGGGCAAGGTGGCGGTGCTCTCAGCCGGACCCGATCCCCAGCCGCTCAGCGCCCACGATCTCGGCGAACCGATCTACGCGACGCCAGCGCTCTCAGCCGGCCGCATCTATTTGCGCACTTCGGAGGCGCTTTACTGTTTCGGCCGATAGGCGGAGGACGCCGCCGCCGGATCAGTCGCCCAGCTCGCTCAAAGCCGTTTCGAGCTCGCTGCGCGCGTGCAAGTCGCCCGTACGGTGGGAAGCTTCAACGCCGCGCTCGTAGAAGCCCCGAGCCTCTGCCGACTTTGCCAGCGCCTCGCACGCCTTGCCGGCGTGGTAGTAGGCGGCCTGGTAGTCGGGGCTCAGCTCAATCAGCTTGTTGAACTCCGCCAGCCCGCTCTCGTGCTCGCCGGCCTTGACGTACTCTTGCGCAACCCCATAGCGGGCGAAGCTGTCGTTAGGGTTCGCTTCAAGGAATCCCAGTAGGGTTGCGAGACGTTTGTTTTCCATGGGAAGAGTCATACTATAACAACCTTCGATGGCATGCCCCTTCTTTCGCCCGACGACCGTTCTGGAGCCGAGCGTTCGAGGCGATTCGCTACGGCCGCCGCTCGGCGAGCTCTATCGCGGTTGTTGCGCGGCAAGCGATGACGAAAGCTTCGAGCCGCCGGAGGATCAGCTCCGCGACTGCTGCAACATGGGGTACGCCGAGGACCGCTGCCCTAGGCTGCCGCCTGATCGCGACGCTGACGCACTGCGTTTCACTATTGCGTCCGCCGATGAAACGCAAGTTGAGATTCGTTGGTCGGTCGAGTGCGACCACCGACCCGTCTCCAGCGGTGCTTTGCGATGGAATCGCCGCGGCTCTCAATGGCGGCAGCCTCCCAAACGCAGCGATGTGGGCGCGCTCGCCGAAGCTTATCGAAACGCCTACCTGCGGGCGGTCGATTCCGCAAACAGCGCTGAACCTACAACACCGGCCCAATCCGCCAGGGAATAAACTCTCGGTGGCCCATCGCTTCGCTGAACGTTTGTCTTCCCGAGGCGACCTCTAGCACGAAGCGGTACATCCGTCGTCCCAACGCCGGCAAGTCTTCCTCACCGTCGGCTACCGTACCGGCATTGATATCCATGTCTTCCGTCATGAACTGGCCGGTCGCGGAATTCGAGGCGATCTTGACGACCGGCACGGTCGGAAATCCGAAACAGCTTCCGCGACCTGTAGTAAACAGACAGACGTTGCAGCCGCCCGCCGCCATGCCCGCCACCGACGGCGGATCGTAGCCAGGCGAGTTCATGAACACGAATCCCGATTCGGTGATCCGCTCGGCGTAGTCGTAGACGGCGGTGAGGTTTGAGGTGCCCGCCTTGGCCACCGCGCCCAGCGATTTTTCGGCTATGTTCGTTAGCCCGCCGGCCTTGTTGCCGGGCGAGGGGTTCGAGTCGAAGGTCGGCGCATCCTTGAATCGTCCGACGTAGTCGAGATACCACTCGATCATTGCCAACAACTTGTCTCCGACCTCGCGGCTCGTTGCGCGTCGGGTGAGCAGATGCTCGGCGCCATAGATCTCCGTCGTCTCGCCGAGGCAGACCGTGCCGCCTTGTTTCACCAACAGGTCGGAGCAGTAGCCGACGCCCGGGTTGGCGCTGATGCCCGAGAAAGCATCCGAGCCGCCGCACTCGAGTGAGAGCATCAGCTTTGACGCCGGCGACGCGACTCGCTCGTGCTTGCCGACCTCGCCGATCAGCTCGCGCACCGCCTTTACCGAATCTTCAATCGCGTGGCGCGTGCCGCCGCTCTCCTGCAACGTCAACCCGCGCCGCGGCGGTTTGCCGGCGCCGGCCTCCGGGCGCATGTAGTAGCTGACTTGGTTAACCTCACAGCCCAGCCCGACGACGACCGCCGCTGCAACGTTCGGATGATCGGCCAACCCGTCGAGGGTGCGCCGCAGTTGCGCCGCATCCGGCCCTTCAGCCTGGCCGCAGCCGTCAGGGTGTGAGAACGCCGTGACGCCGTCGATCCCCATACCGGAAAAGTCTTCGCCGCGAAAAGCGTCTTCGACTTTCTCGACTGCATAGGCGGAACAGTTGCTCGTACCGACGATCGCGATGAAGTTGCGAGTGCCAACCCGCCCGTCGGCGCGCGGGTAGCCAAGGAAAGAGTTCTCTGCGAGCAGAGGAATCTCGGAGAGGTCGGTAAGGCCAGTAGCGAACTCGAAGCTGCGACCGCCCACATCGAATTGCAGGTTGTGGCTGTGTACCAGTTCGCCCCGCGCGATGGATTGCTTGGCAAGGCCGATGTTCTCGCCGTACTTCAAGACGGCGGCGCCTGGAGCGATGTCGGCGACGGCCACCTTATGTCCGGCGCCGATCGATTGGCGCAGTTGGAACGTGCGGCCTTCAAATTCAATCTCGGCCTCAGCCGGCAGCGGGACGCGCGCCACGACGACATTGTCGTGCGGGTTGAGCCGGATCAGCGGCATTTCCGGAACACCGGTTTGAAGCGTTACCAATGACATTGTTGTTTCTATTGTTCCTTACCAGGCCATGGCGACGAATCGGGCCGCGCTGAGCAATCCCTCGATCTCCTCGGCCTGAAACTCACGCTCCCGCAGGGTCGCGATTCCCAAGGCGCCGACGACCCTATCGCCAGCCTTGGCCGGGACGCAGATCGATCCCTTGACGCCGGTCTCCTTCGCCCGCGGCCGCGCGTCTCCGCTCGCGTCGGTTTGCAGGTTGCACATATCGACCGGCTCTCCGCGCTCGACCGCCAGCCCGGCAATGCCCTTGCCGACGGGGATCGTGCGGATTAGCGGCAGCAGCTCGTCAGGAATATGCCCCGCCCAGGCCTCAAGGTGCAGCAGTCCGTCCTCACCGAGTCGATGGATCGTACCGGTGTCGGCGTCAAAGCGCTCGAGAACGACCTCCAGCGCCTCGCGAGCGTCGCCGCGCGCGGCTTCAAGACGGTTCAAGAAATCGTCCATGCCAAGAACTCATTGTCCCAAAGGGGACCCGGCGGCGGGGCGCAATCAATATCGCCGTCAGGCGAGGCTTTCGCTCCGGTCCGTCGACCCACGACGGCATGGCGACTCGGCTATTGTGACGTATCGGGTCCGCGCAACGGCAGCAGGCCTGTGTCGCGTCCGATAACCTAGTGAGAGCGGTAGGCTAAGACCCGCGCCCGCAATGCAGACGGAAACCCTCAAGAACCAGCACGCCGCCGAAGTCTCAGGCGGCGAACGCTTCGAGTTCGGGGCCAACTGGCGGCGCTTTCTCAAAACGCTCGACGATGAACGCATCGACAACGCCGAGCGTTCTATGCGCGAGCTCCTTGACTCGGATTCGCTCGCGGGCAAGAGCTTTGTCGACGCCGGCTCGGGCAGCGGATTGTTCAGCCTGTGCGCTCGGCGCCTTGGCGCCCGCGTCCATTCCTTCGACTACGACCCGCAATCGGTCGGCTGCACCGCCGAGCTGCGCCGGCGTTATTTCCCCGATGACCCCGAATGGATCGTCGACGAGGGCTCCGCGCTCGACCCCGAGTACCTCAAATCGCTGGGTCAGTTTGATTGCGTTTACTCGTGGGGCGTGCTGCACCACACCGGTTCGATGTGGGAGGCGCTCGACAACGTAGCGCCGCTGGTCGCTCCCGGCGGCAAGCTGGTCCTCTCGATCTACAACGATCAAGGACCGCGCAGCGGCCGCTGGCTCGCGCTCAAGCGTTTCTACAATCGAAGCCCGTCGATCTTGCGCGGTCCAATCTTAGCTGCGAGCGCGGTGAACCTTTTCTGGCGCCGCACGCTCAAGGACTTCTTGCGGTTGCGTCCCTTCGAGAGCTGGCGCTCAGAGGCGCAAGGCCGCGGCATGTCCGCTTGGCACGACATCGTCGATTGGGTCGGCGGCTATCCCTTCGAGGTCGCCAAGCCTGAGGAGATTCTGCGCTTCTATCGCGAGCGCGGCTTCAACCTTGTTGGCCTGACGACGGTCGGCGGCAGCCTCGGCTGCAACGAGTTCGTTTTCGAAAAGCTCTAGGCCAGGCTCCGGTCGCGGCTTCCCCTGTTTGTCTTACAATCGATACGCCTTCCACAGGCTGTAGGAGCGCGTGATGAGCGACACCGTCAAGTACCTGCTCGATGAGAGCCGTATCCCTGAACGCTGGTACAACATCCAGGCCGATATGCCCAACAAGCCGCTGCCGCCGCTCAATCCGGCGACGCGCGAGCCGATTGGACCGGAGGCGCTGGCGCCGCTGTTTCCGATGTCGTTGATCGGCCAAGAGGTAAGCCAGGAACGCTGGATCGACATCCCCGACGAGGTGCGCGACATCTACAAGCTGTGGCGCCCGACGCCGCTCTACCGAGCACGCAAGCTCGAGGCGGCGCTCGATACCCCGGCGAAAATCTTCTACAAGTACGAGGGCGTCAGTCCAGCCGGCTCGCATAAGCCGAACACGGCCGTTCCGCAGGCTTACTTCAACAAGCAAGAGGGCGTTCGCAAGATCGCGACGGAGACCGGAGCCGGGCAGTGGGGCAGCGCTTTGGCGCTCGCCTGCCGGATGTTCGAGATCGAGTGCCAAGTCTACATGGTGCGCATCAGCTACGACCAGAAGCCCTATCGCAAGCTGATGATGAACGCCTGGGGGGCCGAGGTTATCGCTTCGCCGAGCGAGCGCACCGCGGCTGGACGCAAGATCCTTGCCGCCGATCCGGATTCGCCCGGCAGCCTCGGCATCGCCATCTCCGAAGCGGTTGAGGCGGCCGCCACCGACGAGCAGACGAAGTATTCACTCGGCAGCGTTCTCAATCACGTGCTGATGCATCAGACGGTGATTGGACAAGAAGCGGTGGCGCAAATGGAGATGGCCGGCGAGATGCCCGATGTGGTGATCGCTCCCTTCGGCGGAGGCTCTAACTTCGCCGGCCTGGCATTTCCGTTCCTGCGCTCGAACCTAACGGAGGGTAAAAACATCCGTTGTCTGGCAAGTGAGCCGACCTCGTGTCCCAAACTGACTCGCGGCGTGTTCCGCTACGACTTCGGCGACACGGTGGGCATGACTCCGCTGTTGCCGATGTACACCCTCGGGCATGATTTCGTCCCGGCGAAGATCCATGCCGGAGGGCTACGCTATCACGGCGCGGGAGTGGTGGTGAGCCAACTGCTTCGCGACGGTTTGATCGAGGCTGAAGCGATCGACCAGCTCGAAACCTTTGAAGCGGGGCTGCTCTTCGCACGGACCGAGGGAATCATTCCCGCGCCGGAAGCCAACCACGGAATCGCAAGCGCCGTCCGAGAAGCCCAACGTGCCAAGGAAGCAGGCGTTTCGAAAACGATCCTATTTAATCTCTGCGGCCATGGCCACTTCGACATGGCGGCCTATGAAGCGTACTTTCAGGGCGGCCTCGGGAAACACGAGCTGACGCAGCAAGAGGTCGACGCAGCCGTGGCGAAGATCGATACGCCGGAGATAGCGGCTCAGAGCTAAAGGCAGGCGCCGGCGCTTGTCAGAAGAGGCCGGCGGAGGCCGTCACTGCTTTCGGGAGCGCAGTAGGCTACTCGTAGCGCAAGACCTGCATCGGGTCTGCTTTTCCCGCGCGCCGAGCCGGAATCACGCAGGCCGCCAGCCCCGCTGCTGTGAGCACGACAGCGATGCCGAGGAACGTTATCGGGTCCGTCGGGCTGATCCCGTACAACAGAAACTCCCCGAAGCGCGTGACGCCGAAGGCCGCGCCGGCTCCCAGCGCGAGCCCGCCCGCCGTCAACGCCATGCCTCGGCCGACAATCAGGCGAATCAAGTGACTCGATTGCGCCCCGATCGCGGCCCGTAGCCCCAGTTCCCGCATCCGCTGCCGTACCGAGTACGCAGTCACGCCGTAGAGCCCCAGCGTCGCGAGCAACAGCGCCGCGGCTCCGAGCGCGCCCGCAACCGACGCGGCGATGCGCGCCGGCAGCAGCGACACGCTCATGTACTCCGTCATCGTGTTGAGGGAAATTGGTAGATCCTTGTCGAGAGCCCGGATCTCGGCGCGCAGCAGGCTAGCGGTCTGTTCCAACGCGCCGCGCGAGCGGACTACGAGCGTCATGCCGCCGCGATAGCGTTGCCGCTGAGCGAAGTAGACGTAGGGTCGAGGCTCCTCGCCCAAGGTCAAGTACTTACCGTCCTTGGCGACTCCGACGATCTCAAGGGGGTACTCCCCCGGCGCCTCCGTACCGGCCCGGCCGCCCGCCATGCGCGCGCCGATCGGGTTGCGCCCGAGCAGGTAGCGTCGCGCAAACGCCTCGTTGACGACAACCGCTCCGAACGCTCCCGGCGAGTCCCTTTCGGTGAAGGAGCGCCCCAGGACCAAGGGGATGCGCATCGTCTCGAAGTACCCCGGACCGACGTAGCTGTGGTGTTGCTCCATGTCTTCGCCCGGGCCTTCGGCGTAGTCCTGAATCGACACGCTGGTTCGGCCTCCGCCCAGACCGAGCGGGAGCGCGTGAGCCGAGCCGACCGACTCGATCAGCGGCGACGCGTTGAGTCTCTGATGCACCTCGTCGAGGAAACGCCGGCCTTCGGCTTCGCCGTATCCCATCGGCTCGAGGTCGATCGCCGCCGTCACCACGTTCTCGGGGTCGAAGCCGACATCGATCGATTCAGCATTCCCAAGGCTGCGAAGCAACAGACCGGCGGTGATGAGCAACACCGTGGAGAACGCAACTTGCGAGACCACAAAAGCGTTGCGGGCGAACGAGCGCCGGCCGCCGCCGAGGCCGCCGCTGATGAGCGCCCCGCGAAGATTAGCCTTGAGGGCCTTTGCCGCGGGCGTCAACCCGAATACCAGACCCGCCAAGCACGACAGCCCCAGGCTGAACGCGAACACTCGGTAGTTGAACTCGAGCCCGAGATCGACCTTCAGCGGAAGAGGCGGCTGAAACGCCGACAGAGCGCGTATAGCGCCAAATGCGATCGTCGAGCCAAGGCCGCCGGCCAAAAGGAAAAGTAAAATGGTCTCGGAGATAAGTTGGCGCGCGACGCGGCGCCGGCCAGCGCCCAACGAGAGCCGAACTGCGATCTCCCGTGTTCGTTCGGACGTGCGAATCAGCAGAAGGTTGGAGACGTTCAGACATGCGGTCAGCAGTACCAGCACGGCGATCGCCGCGAGCAGACTGAGAAAGCTCAATACCATTCCCCGGGCTTGCGGCATGAGCCTCGATTCGCGCTCGGGGAGAACCGTAACACGCCGCGGCTGTTCACGGATATCCGTCCACGCGCCGCCGTAGGCCTGGTGCAAGCCGCTCGCGATGATTCGAAGTTCTTCTTGCGCTTGCTCGAGTTCGGCGTCGGCGCGCAGCCGACCGATCAGAAACACCCCTCGGCTTTGTCGCCGCGTCAGGAAGGTGTCGGCGTTGAACAATTGCGGCGCCATCGCCGCCGGAGTCCACAACTCGATCGATACGCCTCGCAGCATCCCACCGAATCCTTCTTCGGCGATCCCGATTACGTCGAAGGGCTTGCCGTTGAGCCGGAGGGTCTTGCCGACAATGCTGGCATCGGAGCCGAAACGGGTCTTCCAAAGCGCCTGGCTGAGCACAACCACTGGATGCGCCCCTGGAGTCTCTCCTTCTTCAGTAAGAAAGGTTCGCCCGTACTCGGCGCGCACGCCGAGCAGATCGAAGTAGTTAGCCGAGACGACCTCGCCGAGGACCTGCTCGGTACGCTCGCCTGAGCTCACCACGATCGGCCGAAAGCTGTAGGCCGCCAAGTCCGCAAGCGACGTTGCTTGGGCGCGGAAGTCGAGATAATCCGGATACGACGACGCGCCGAGCGCCGGGCCGCTGTAGTCGCTCGTATAGATCGAGACGAGATGCGAGGGGTCGCGGCCGGGGAGGGACTTCAGCAAGAGAGAATTGACGATCGTGAAGACCGCCGTCACGGCACCGATTCCAATCCCTAGAGAGGCTAGGGCAGTAATCGTAAACGCCGGCGACTTGGCAAGTTGCCGCACCCCGAATCGAAGATCTTGGCCGAGCGAATCAAGCCACGACCAGCCCCAGGCCTCTCGACTTTCCTCGGCCCAGCGCGCGGTACGGCCGATACGGCGTCGGCTCAGGCCATCGGCTTCTTCGGGATCGACTCCTTCGGCGAGCAACTCCCCCTCGCTCATCTCGCGATGGAGCCGCATCTCCTCAGCGAGCTCTTGGTCGAAGCGCTCGCGTTGGAACAAAACCGCAATCGGCGCCAAAGCGTCGTCAATCGGCGCATCAGAAACCTCGCTCCATGCCCAAAACCTTGAAAAAGGCACCGAGCATGTGCTCCAGCTCAGAGACGCGGCTCGTGAGCCGCTTGCGGCCCTCAGGCGTAAGCCGGTAATAGCGTGAGCGTCGATTGTTCTCAGACTTGCCCCACTCCGCATCGACGTAGCCCTCGATCAAGAGTCGCTGCAAGGCGGGGTAGAGCGAGCCCTCCTCTACCTCGAGCACGTCGTCCGACATCAGCTTGATGTTCTTCGCTATCCCGTAGCCATGCATGCGGCCGCGAGTCAGCGTCTTGAGAATCAAGACGTCGAGAGTGCCCGGCAGTAGGTCGGTTTTCTTATCTCCCATAGTTAGTCTATGGCAAATGATAACCGTTGAGAGGCGAGCCGTCAAGATCGAAGCGAAACAGTCCGGATCTTCGGCTGAGTCCGCTTCAAGCCTGGGCGAGTGCCGAGCGCGCCGAGCTGATTCCGCACGGCCGCGGATGCCGTGCTTCCGGGAGACCTCGGCACGTTCGACTATCTCGTGTTACGCTGAGCCTGACCGAATTTTCTTCGAGTCGCGGCGCTTTTATCGTATTGGGGAGGCTTTCCGCCATGCGGTTCTACACCTTGCAGACTCTTTTCTTGACTGTCGTCCTCCTGGCCAGCCCGGCAGTCGCCGCCGAGAAGCCTGTCTCGGAGCTTTCCAACAGTGAAGCCGCCTATGTCTCCCTGCGCGGCGCCACGCTGAATCAGGCGTATAGCGTCGATGGTCTGACCTTGCAGCGCGACATCGGCGTCATCCGGCTCGACCGCGGACGCGTCAGCTTCGCCGTGCCGGTACTCGACAACGTTGTGCTCGGCGTCTTCACGGGCGAGGGCGAGTTTCTGTTGCAGCCGACCCTGCCGTGGGAGAAGCGAAACCTGAGCTTGTTCTTGGACCGTGAGGCCGAGGTTCCGGAAGTTCGAGAGAAGTTCTCGTCGGCCGTCTTTGCCTTTACGGACGACACGTTCTCGGAAATCCAAGCCGCCGGCTCCAAAGTCGATCCGGACCCGCGTGCGACGGATGTGCTCAAGAAGCTTCGCGGGAAGCTGCGCGATCGCCGCGAGAGGCCTCGCAGTATGACCGAGGCAATCCTCACCAACGGGGACATGGACAATCTCGAGGCGGATATCTTGCGCGATCTCTACAACCCCGCGCGAAGAGGGTTTTTCAACGCCTACATCTTTGGGAACAAGCTCGACGATCTTCGCTACTTCGTCCGCCCACGCGGCGCTTTGCCGCAGATGAATACGCCGGAAGAGGTCGCGCTGATCAATTTCGACCCCGGCAACGAAAAGGACGGCGTCTGGTATCTCGCGCACTTTTTCGACGAGTATGAGGGCGGCCGCGGCGACTCGGGGGAGAATCACAGCGCCGTCGTTCCAACGCACTACAGCATCGAGACCCGGATTCAGAAGAATCGCAAGATTGACGGCGAAACCACGGCGACCTTCACGACGCTCTACAACGGCGAACGAATCTTGAAGCTATCTCTGCTGCCCGAACTGCGGGTGCTTTCTGTAAAGAACGAAGCCGGCGAGGAGCTGAGCTTCATCCAAGAGTCACGCAAAGAGGACGGTTCCTTTTACGTCGTTCTGACCAAGCCGCTTGAGAAGGGCCAGGAGCGGAAGCTCAGCATCGAGTACTTCGGCGAAGACGTGGTGAAGGACGCCGGCGGCGGTAACTTCTACGTTTCAGCCCGATCAAGCTGGTATCCGAACCTCGGCAGCTTCAAGGACCGAGCGACCTACGAGCTCGTCTTTGAGTACCCGAAGAAGCGGCAGCTCGTCAGCGTCGGAAAGCTGATCTCGGAAGACAAGGCGGACAAGGACTTCAAGCGTGCGGTGTGGAGGTCGGATTTTCCGTTGACTGTCGCGGGCTTTAACTACGGCGATTACAAGAAGAAGGAGGTGACCGACAAGCCGACTGAGACCGTTGTTGAAGGTTGGGCGACGAAGGTTGTGCCCGACTTCCTCAGGGCCGGCTCGTTAGCCGAGCTGGCTACGAAAGAAGGAAGTCGATCGGGCTCGTCGCTGGCTGCCAACATCGGAAGTATGTCGCCGACCAAGATGATGGAGAAAGCGATGGCGGAAGCGCAGATGTCGATGCGTCTGTTCACGCAGTACTACGGCCCCTTGCCTTACGGCCGCATCGCCGTGACACAGCAACCGCAGTTCGGCTCTGGACAGTCCTGGCCCACCTTGGTCTACCTCCCGGTCAGCGCGTTTCTCGACTCGACGCAGCGTTGGGCTTTGTTGGGAAGGAATACCTTCAGCTTCAGCCGGTTCGTTCAAGAGGTGACTCCCCACGAAGTGGCGCACCAATGGTGGGGCCACATCGTCGGCTGGGAGTCCTATCACGATCAGTGGATCTCAGAAGGTTTTTCGGATTTCTCCGCCAGCCTATACCTGCAAGCGACACAGAAGTCCCCCGCCGCCTACCACAAGTTCCTCGAGCGCTCACGCGAGACGATTCTCGAAAAGAACAAGTACGGCTACTCGGCCAACGAGGTCGGTCCACTGTGGATGGGCCTCCGTTTGCGAACGCCGCGCACCGGCTCGGCCTACCGCAAACTGATCTACCCCAAGGGCGGCTACGTGTTGCACATGCTGCGCTGGATGATGAAAAGCCCAGATAACGGAGACCAGCCTTTCATCGACATGATGCACGATTTCGTCAAGTCGCACTACAACAAGAACGCGACGACCGAGAGCTTTCACGCCGTCGTCCAGCGCCACATGACGCCGTTAATGGACGCCGAGGGCAACGGCAAGATCGATTGGTTTTTCCGCCAATGGGTATACGGCACTGAGGCGCCTAGCTATGAATTGAACTACAAGCTCACGCCGACCGGCAGCGGCGGCGCCCATCTGTCGGCGACTATCGTACAGTCCGGCGTCTCCGACAGCTTCGTGATGCCGGCTCCAATCTACGCACAGATTGGCGAGCAGCTCGTCAAACTCGGGTCGGCGAACATGAAAGGGAGCTCGACGTCCGTTCCGATTGAGGTGGACCTGCCGCGGCGCCCCGACCGCATGCTGATCAACGCCAATTACGACATCTTGGCCGAGAAATCAGAAGCGAACGAACTGTAAGGCGAAACGCGGCTAGTCGGCGGCGCACTTCGAGCCGTCGCTGTGGACGTAGTACGACTTGTAGCTCGGCGAGTCCGGATCCATGCAGCCCGACAGGTTGAGCAATTCCGCCTTGCGGAAATCGACCGGCTGGCCTTCGGCCTGGAGCGCTATATGACCTTCGCTCAACAGCGTTCCGTCGGGCTTTGCCGCGGGGTCGAACCCGGTGACCACGCCGCCGCCGATCTGAGGTTTTTCGAACTGCAGCACCGTCTCGCCGTCGATGAGATGACGGACGCTCTCCGAGCCCAACACCTCGACCTCGACCGTCACCCAGACCTCGCCGCGATAGGTCTCCGAGGTTGACGGCGTGCAGTGCGCCTCGACCATCTCGCCGTTCATGAAAATCTCCGTGCCGGGCGTGCAGACGTTCATCGTGTGTCGTACGTCGGTCGAGCCCTCGGTTTCGCCGAGGAACTGAGCCTCAACCGAGATCGGGAAGTTCTGATCCTTCGGCATCGATTGCGGCGATTGCGAATGCACCATCACTCCGCTGTTGATCCTTACATAGTCTGGCGCGTCGGGCATCATTTCGCCGACGAAACGGTATTCAATCACAAGGCGATAGTGAGAGAATGGCTCGTTGTAGTAGATGTGCCCGAAGCGTCGGTCAAACGTGTCGTACTTGTCGTAGGCGGCGCGCAGAATGCCGTCCTCCACCCGGACGGTGTCGGCGTAGTTGTCGCCGACCTCATGTCCGGCGATCTTGATGGTCCAGCCGTCGAGATTCTCTCCGTTGAAAAGCGATATCCACTCTTCCCGGTCCGGGTCGTTGCGCTCTTGGGCCACCTCGGGTTGGGAGCACGCCGCGAGAGAGAAAACTGCCAACGCGGCGATCGAACGATAGGCGACTGCGGGTTTCATATTCGGATCCCTCTCCTGCTTAGCGAGCGCTGCCGTGCATCACAAACCCAAACAGAATGTTGCCGGCGCCGACGACCAAGTACTGCTCTTCGTCGAGCTCGTAGCTGATCGGCCCATTGCTCAGCAGGTTGCTGAGGTTGGCGTGCCACAGCGGGTCGCCGGTCGTCGCGTTGAGGGCGACGAGATTGCCCGTGGGATCGCCGGCGAAGACGAGGTTGCCCGCCGTGCTCAACACGCCCGCCCGAATCGTTCTTGCGCGGTTGGGCCGGACCGCAACTGGGCTCGCGGGGCCTCGACGCCCCCGGCCGCGATCGATGCCGCTACGAAACAAGCCGCCGTGAGTCGGCGAAGCCTTTTCCTACTGTCAGCGTTGGGCCAACCCATGACTCGCACTCCTCTGGCCTTGGAATCCAGATCTGCTTGCGGATTACAACTTTCGGTACAGGACGTTTCGGTACTCGACTTTGAACGGCGGGCCCACGTGCATCTGAAAACCGATCAATCCTTCCGGTACGAAATTCTTCGAATCTTCGTCGATCGTCCCGCTGACCAGCCGGCCATTCAAAATCTGTAACATCACAGGCCCACGTGCGATGATGTGGTACTGATTCCAGCCGTCCACGTTCATCACGCCTCGCAACAGCGTAGCGTCTCCGAGCGACGCCAACTCTTTGTATTGAGGCCCGTCCGTGATGCGCGTCAACAGGCCTCGACGAGCGAGCACGACGTGGCCAGGCCTCCGGCCCCTCTCCTCATGTAGGTTTCCCGTAAATCCATTCCGGAACTCCATGTCCGCCTGATACCCCTTGAGGACCCATTTGCCCACGTCGGGAAGCTCGACGCTCCGGTACTGAATGCCGCTGTTCGTGCCGCTCAGCCTGAATTCGACCTTCAACTCGAAGTCTTTGACTGTGGCGCCGCGCCAGATCAAGAAGTTGTTCGCCTTGACGACCTTTTGCGGAGTGGTTTCACCGACAATCTTCCCGTCTTCGGAACGCCAGAACGCCGTGTCCCCGTCCCAACCGCCCAGCGTCTTGCCATCGAAAATCGGTACAAAGCCCGTGTCACCGTCGGGCTCATAGGTGGGGTAGAGACGGCTGCCCCGACCTCGATCAGGCGCTTGGGCCGCTGTCTCCACCACCAGCGCTGTTCCAAGCAACCCCGCAGCAACAGCGGCGAGTAGCGCGAAACGTGAGAATCCATTTCTCCTGATCATTCGTCTCTCCTAGTCAGTCAGTTCTTCCGATTCTCTCGACGACGCCGTTCCCATGTTCTTCTTCAAGAATCGAACTCCTTCGAACGCGATCGACTCCGGAGTGCGTTCGATGTCCCGCCAGATCGAGGCTGCGGCGCTGATTTCGCCGAGAGCAAACCCGAAGCTCTCAATCGTCAGCCAGCCGTCGTATTCCAAGTCGCGCAGCGCCTGGAAGACAGCGTTCCACTCAACGTGCCCGCTTCCCGGAATGCCGCGGTCATTCTCGCAAGTGTGTACGTGCTTGAGATGTTTGCCGACCGTTCGATAACCGGCGCTAATGTCCTTCTCTTCGATGTTGGCGTGAAAGGTATCGAACAGGACTCCCACGCTCGGATGCCCGACTTGGTCGCAGAGCGCCTTCGCGTCCGCTGCCGTATTGAGAAAGTAGGTCTCGAAACGATTCAGGGGCTCGATCGCCAACGTCACGCCGTGCTCTGCCAATACCGGGCCGAGTTCTTGGTAAGCTTCTACCGCCCAGTTCCACTCGTCTTCGGTACGCCGGCGTCCCGGCAGATAGCCTACCGGCGAATACAAGGGGCCGGCGATCACCTCCGCGCCTGCCTCGGCCGCTGAGGCGACCGCCTCCATGAGATGCTGACGCGTCTTGCTCCTTACCTCTCTGTCGTCGCTGATCAGACTGAGGCCCTGGATCAGCACCGAACAGATCGTGCTCTCAAGGCCGTTCGCGCTTGTCGCTCTGCGAATGTCGGCCGCTGGGAACTCCGATGGCCTAAACAGGGGGACTTCGACGCCGTCAAAACCGTGTTCCTTGATTCGCGGAAGAAGATCCTCGACATGCTGGTCGTACTGTGCCGACCAAATAAAAGTGTTGACTCCAAATTTCATCTTGATTCAGTCCTTACGAGGCGGCCGGTTCGGTCACTGCCGGTTGACGGCCCACTCAAAACCACGTACCAACAGGTCCCGAAACGTCGGATCATCCCACGTCTCGGGGCCGTGTCCTACGGTCGTCCCGAACACACGCGCGCCGTGATAGTCATTCACCCAGATCATCGGGTATTCAGCGCCGTCCTCGGGACTGACCGCGGTCGCCAGGGCCTTGGCGTTCGACCACAAGATTGAGTCAGCCGAACCGGATCAACCTCATGAATCGTCACTGACTGCTCCTGCAAAATCGCGGGGTGCGGCGATTGGATCGCAACTGGGAGTCCCCGCCCCTGCGGCCAAGCAGTATATCAGCTAGAAGGATACAGCGTCGCGAAGCTCCTTCAGCTTCTCCACATCGACGCCGGGCGCCTTCGAGACCGCCTCAAAATCGGCATAGTCGCCATGCTCGCGCCGATGGGCGACGATCGCTTTCGCCTCACTGCTCGGCAGGCCCAGCACATCGATGATGTCGTTGGTCGGCGCGCGATTCAGGTTCACCCGCCCGTGGTTGCGAATCAAATAGTCGAGCGCGACTCCAAACTCGTCGTCGGATGCCTTGGCGCCTTGATCAATCATCTTGATGATTGTCTCTTCCCATTGCACCGGCGTGCGGCGACTCGCAATCACAGTCTTGAGTGGATGGCAATTGCCGCAGACTTTCTCTAGGACTCGTCTCGACCCGCTCGAATCGGACGGCTCTTGGGCGGCGAGCGCGCCGGCTGCGGCGAGACAGAGGCCGCCCATTTCACAAGTGCGTCTCAGGTTCATTTCGATGTCGAAGAATGGGCCCAGATAGGATAGCAGCCGGGCGCCTGCTTGAATCCTATCGAACGATGGATGCGGAGATGCTTGGATCGATTCCGGCCGCCGGATCGTCGCGTCAATGAGGAGTAAAATAGTCGGCGCGGGACGCTATCATTCATGCCCGATCTTCATGCTCTATCCTGGCCCCAAGTTCCTGTGGTTCGTCATCCTGCTGTTCGGCCCGCCAGCCGCGGTTCTGGCCTTTTACGCGCACTATCTTCCCTGGATGCGGCTGAGCGAGTATCCGGCGTTGTTTGACCCGCGAGGAGTCATGCAACTGGCCGAAGAACGCGGCGGCCCGGCCATCGAAGGTCCGCTCAACGAATACGAGCGCGGTCTGTTGGCGCTGCCTTTGGGGCTCGGGACCGGCGCAGCGCATGACGGCTTTGAACGCGCGTTTCGCTTTCGTCGCCGCAACCCGGATCGATACGAACGCTATCTGCAAGCGCTCGGCGACCCCGAGATCGATTTCCCAATCGACATGCGCCGGGTGGCTTGGCTGCTGTTGGAGCGCGGGCCGCTCGCCGAGCTCGAGCGTTTTCTCACAAGCGGGGTACGTTTGAGCTTGCGGGATCGCAATATTCTATTGCAGGTTGCGATTCAGCAGACGGGCTCCCGCGAGTCGGCAGCTCTTGAGATTCTGGCGAAACACGGAATCAGCGCTGAGCAGGTCGTGCAACAAGACTAGAAAGAGGCAGCGGGAGTGACCATAACAAACAAAGTGACGCCCATCCCCATCAGATATGCACCGTGATCGGTCGGCCGCCGCACCCCAGCCCGATTGAACCTTGAACAGCGCGATTCCAGTTTCGAAGTGGATCTTCGCCGTGGCGGAGCTCGGAGCGGTCGTCGTCGTCGCGGCCGCTCTTGGCCTGGTGGCGCGCCGCGGCGCTCATGTCGGGACGTGGGCGCCGCTGGGACGCGTGATCGGGAGCGAACGGCGCGCACTCGTCGGCGTTGCGTTGCTCGCGTTCGGGCTCGCGGCATTGTCCTCGGCCGCGCGGCCGCCGTTGCCGAATGTTCACGACGAGCTTAGCAATCTGCTCGCCGCCGACACATTCGCGCACGGGCGACTCACCAATCCGCCACATCCGTTTTGGGAGCACTTCGAGACATTCCACGTACTCTCGCAACCTTCCCGCCAGTCAAAGTATCCCCCTGGCCAAGCGCTCTTCATGGCGGTGGGACAGGTGCTGACCGGTCGTCCGATCGTTGGCGTTTGGCTCGTTCTCGCGTTGAGCTGCGGCGCCCTGTATTGGTGTCTGCGCTTCTGGACGCCGCGGTCGTGGGCCATCTTCGGCGCGCTGTTGCCCGTAGTCCGTTTCGGTTCCGGAATCTACTGGGATCACATTCTGTGGTCCTACTGGTCGACGACTTATTGGGGCGGTTCAGTTGCTCTGCTCGGCGGCGCGCTGACGCTCGGAGCCGCGGCGAGGCTGATGCGCCGGGCGCGGCCGCGCGATGCCGGCCTGTTGGGCCTCGGTTTGACGGCTCTTGCAGTGAGTCGACCGTTCGAAGGTTTGATCCTGGCTGCCGCCGTCGCCGTTGTGTTGCTTTCGAGCCTCACTCGACAAGGCGGATGGAGGTTGCTGATTCGCGCGCTCGCGCCCACGGCTGTCGTCGCGACGGTCGGGCTCGGCACGCTGGGCTACTACAACTGGCGTGTCACCGGCTCCGCGCTGACGCCGCCGTACTTGGCCTACGTACGCGCCTACGACGTCGCGCCGTTCTTCACCTTCCAAGAGCTCACCGAAGAGCCCGAGTATCGCCACGACGTGTTGCGCCGCTATCACTTGGGCTTCATGGTCGATATCTTCGAGCATCAAAAGTGCGGGCCGGGGCTTGAGTGGAGCGACATCGCGTCGTTGTCTTCGTTTCTGCTTGGTTCGGCTTTGGCTATCTTCCTGCTAATTGGCGTTCTTCGACGCGACCGTTGGAGGGATTTCGTCCTCATCACTTTGGCGGCGTCGGCGCTCGCGCATGCTTTTACGCAGTCGGCGGTTTTTCGCGCGCACTACCTTGCGCCCTTCGTGCCTGGCTTGCTGCTGCTTACAATCCGCGGGCTACGGGTCGCGGGGACCTCGGAACGGCGGGGGAATCGTTTTGGCGGCGCCGTCGCCCGAGCCGCAGTCGTCGTGAGCGTTGCGATGTTTTTCATTGGTGCGGCGTTGCGGGCGAGCTTTCCGCGCGAAGGAGCGGACCACTGGGCGATCCAGCGCCGCCAAATAGTGGAGCACCTCATGACTGAGGGCGCCGAGCATCTTATCTTCGTGCGTTACGCGCCCGACCACAACGTCCACGAGGAGTGGGTTTACAACCTCAGCGAGATCGACCGCCAGCCGATCGTTTGGGCCCGCGAGATAAGCCCGGAAAAGAATCGATCTTTGGCGGAGTACTTCGGCGATCGTCGAGCGTGGGTGATCGAGCCGGATGTCTCGCCGCCGCGGCTCACGCGCTACGTTCCAGGCCGCTAGCTCATCCGCGGAGAACTGGGGCCGGCCGCCTCAAGAAAAACCTAGCCGACCAAGCGCTTGGTGAACTCGTTCTGCCCGTCAACATCGGTCAGGCGATAGTCGCGGCCCTGGTACAGATACGTCAGCTTCTCGTGGTCGAGGCCCAGCAGCCGCAGGATCGTTGCGTTGACGTCGTGGGGATCGAGTTTATCGACGGCGGCGTGAACGCCGAAGTCGTCGGTGGCGCCGATCGCCTGTCCGCCTTGAATGCCCGCGCCGGCCATCCACATCGAAAAACCGTAGGGGTGATGGTCGCGGCCGTTCGCGCCTTGCGCCAGAGGGGTACGGCCGAACTCGCCGCCCCAGACGACCAGCGTCTCATCAAGCAATCCGCGCGCCTTGAGGTCTTTGAGAAGACCGGCGATCGGCTTGTCGGTCTTGCCCGCCATGCGCACATGCGAGCCTGTCAAGTCGGTGTGAGCGTCGTCCCAGTCGTCGCCGACGTTGGTGCCGGAATAGAGTTGCACGAAGCGCACGCCGCGCTCGACGAGCCGCCGCGCTAAGAGACACTTTTGTCCGAAATCGGCGCTCTTCTCGTCGTCCATGCCGTATAGCTTCTTGGTCGCTTCCGATTCCTTGCTCGTGTCGACCGCGTCGGGGGCAGCGGCCTGCATGCGGAAGGCCAGCTCATAGGCGGCGATGCGCGCTTCGAGCGTCGTGTCGACGCCGCGCGCGGCGAGATGCTCGCGATCGAGCTCACCGATGAAGGCGAGCGTTTCGCTCTGCGCCTCTTGCGAGACGCTGGCAGGGCTCGCCAAATGCAGGATCGGCCGATCGCCGCCTCGAAACACTGTCCCCTGGTATACCGCCGGCAGGAAGCCCGCGCCGTAGGCCGGCGGTCCGGACTTGGTTGAGCCGTCGCTCATCACCACGAACGCCGGAAGGTTCTGGTTCTCCGAGCCGAGGCCGTAGGTTGCCCACGAACCCAAGCACGGCCTGCCGGGAAACTGCGAACCAGAGTTGAGCAGATAGATCGCGGGAGCATGATCGAAGACGTTCGAATGCACCGAGCGAATAACGGCGATGTCGTCGGCGCGCTCGCGGACGTTGGGATACAAGTCCGAAATCAGCAGACCCGACTTGCCGCCCGGACGAAACTCCCACGGGCTGCCGCGCAGAATCGCCTTGCTGGGATCGTGAATGAAGCTCGTCGTAATCGTCTTAGCAAGCTCAGCGGAGATGCCTTCGCCGGAGTGCTTTTGCAACTCGGGTTTGTAGTCGAAAGTATCGACGTGGCTCACGCCGCCGTGCATGAACAGAAAGATGACTGATTTGGCGCGGGCGGGCTGATGGGGAGGTTTGGCGGCCAGCGGGTTGGTCGCGGCCGCCTGAAGTAGACTGCTCAACGCCGTACCGCCGAAGCCCATGCCGGTCTTGAGGAGAATGTCGCGTCGAGTCATGATTCAGCGGCCTTCTAGATCAGTCCACGTACAAGAACTCGTTGGAATTCAGCAGGCTCCGCGCCAGCTCGGCGCGAGCAGCCTCGGGCGAGCCCTTCAGCTCCGTCTGCTTGTCGAGAAACGCCCGCGCCATCGTGCGTTCTTTCTCGCTCGGTGCGCGCGCAAACGCCATTTGCCAAGCCGCCTCCACGTCAGCAGCCTTGCTGGCGAACGCCTCGGCGCGTTCCACCATGAAGCGGCTGTTGAGCAACGTCAGCGCTTGCGGCGCGGTCGTGCTTTCATTGCGCTTGTCGGCCGACGCCATGCCGTCCGGCGCGTCGAAGGCATGGAACATCGGCTGCTGGAAGGCCCGGCGGCGCAGCAGGTACACGCTGCGACGCTTGTGCTCTTCCGGGTCCCAAGTGACTACCCAGCGGTCACGCGGACGGCCGGTGATGCCGTACAGCTCCTCGCTCTCGAGCGGAACAACCACAGGCATTCCGCCCATCTTCAAGTTGAGGTAGCCCGAGGAGAGCAGCGTGGCGTCGCGGATCTCTTCCGCGTCCAAGCGCCGACGGTTGAAGTGCGAAAGATAGCGATTGCGCGGATCTTTGGACGTCGCCTCGGGCGAGGCGACCGAGCTACGGCGGTACGTCTCGGAGGTCATGATCAGCCGGTGCATCTGCTTGAGCGACCAGCCGCGTTCGATGAACTCAAGGGCTAACCAGTCGAGCAGCTCCGGATGGGAAACTCGCGTCGCGCGCGTTCCAAAATCGCTCGGCGTCTCGACGATCGGCTCACCGAAGTGGTACTGCCAGATGCGGTTCACCATCACGCGAGCCGTCAGCGGGTTCTTTTCCGAGGCGATCCATTCGGCGAGATGCTTGCGGCGATAAGTCGTCGTCGCGTGCTCGGGCGCATCGGGAATGTCTCCTCCGCCGAGCGCGCTGAGGTAGCCGGGGCGAACCTCTTCGCCGCGAACCTCGGGATTACCGCGGACCGCAACGTAGCTTGGCGCCGCCGTGCCGCTCATGTCGATAACACCAGGCGCTGAAGGCGGCGGACCGTAGCCCTTGAATAGACCGACGAGCTGTTTCTCGATCGCATCCATACGCTCGCGATCCTCGTCCGAGAGCGCGGCGTAGACCTCTTCGTCGCTGACGCGGGCGAGATCCCCCGTCTCCGCGAATAGCGCCTGCTGTTCGGGCGTGCGCTCGGCCTCCGGGGTATTGAAAGCTTCGAGCGCGGTCTCGCCGTCGGGACGCGTCAGGAGCTTCTCCCGTCGCAAGCGCTTGATGTAGGGTCGCTGAATCGCCTTGATACGGCTCGTTATGTTGCGCAGCTTAAACTCGCGGGTGTTCGCCGAGAGACGATAGAAACGTCCGCTGTTGTAGTCGAAATCGACGACGTCGTAGATCATCGGCTCGAAGATTGCCTGCATGCGGTAGAAATCGCGCTGCGGGATCGGGTCGAACTTGTGATCGTGGCAGCGTGCACAAGCGACCGAAAGCCCGAGGAAGACCTTCGACGTCGTATCAACATAGTCGTTGAGCTTTTCGGTTCGATTAAGATCTTCAACCTTGAAGAGCATGTCGCGATTGGCGTTGACACGGTAGTAGCCGGTACCGCTGCGCGCTTCGGCCTCGTCGGGCCAGATCTCGTCGCCGGCGAGCTGCTCTCGAATGAAGCGGTCGTAGGGCTTGTCGTCGTTGAACGACTTGATGACGTAGTCGCGGAAGCGCCACGCCTCGGGGAGATAAGGGTCCTGCTCGAAGCCCCCGCTGTCGCCGTAGCGCACAAGGTCGAGCCAGTGGCGGCCCCACTTCTCGCCGTAGCGATCCGAGTCAAGCAACCGGTCGATCAAGCTTTTCCAGGCTTCGGGTGAATCGTCGTTCTCAAAGGCGCGCACTTCGTCGTAGCCGACAGGCAGGCCGTGCAAATTGAAGCCCGCCCGGCGGATCAGCGTCGCCCGGTCGGCCGCGGGTGCGGCCTCTAGCCCTTCTTCGTTCAGCTTGGCGGCGATGAAGGCGTCGATCGGGTGCTCGACGCCGGCGACCTTGGGAACTTGCGGCTTCTCGGGACCCTGAAACGCCCACCATGTCGGCCCCTGCTCCGCCTCCGAGATCGCGTCGCTGGACCATTCCGCGCCCGCGTCGATCCAAATCTTGACGGCGGCGACCTCAGCATCGGCCAGCTTGCCGGTCGGCGGCATATGCGGCTCGGCGTCGTGTGTCACGGCGCGATAGAGCAGGCTTTCGGCCGCCTTCCCCGGAACCAGAGCCTGACCGCGCGTTCCGCCCTTAAGGGCTCCAGCGCGGGAATTGAGCCGCAGCTCCGACATCGCCGTCTGCTCGCTGTGACACTGTAGACAGCGCGTTTGAATCACAGAGAGGCCGTCGGCAGCGGAGATCGAAGCGACTGAAAAGACGAGGAAGAGAGCGATCAGGAGCGGCATAAACGAGCTTTCGACGGTAGTCTAGCACGGCCCAAAATGATGCCTCGCCGACCCCGACGTGACGGCCGGTGATCGCGCTCCCGCTGAGCTTCAGGCGGTCTGTGCTCGGCTTTAGCTCAGCCAGGCTCGGCCGATCGCGCCGACGTGTCGATGATCTGTGCCGCAACAGCCCCCCACTACGTTCAATCGGGGAAGTGCTTGCCGCAACGCGCGATGATGGGCGGCGAGGTCGTCGGGGTCGCCTTCGTCGAGTTCGGTCGCCTCGTCGAGCTCGGCATGGCTCTTGGTCGAGGAGTTGGCGCGCAGCCCGCGGATTCGCTCGGTCCATGCCTCGTCGGGTGGCAGGACGTCGGCAAAGTGGGTCGGATGGGCGCAGTTGATCATGTAGTAGACTGGCCCTTCGCCGGTCGCCTCGTCCACCCGAAGGATCGCTTCTCGCAACGTGCTCCCGTCCGGCAGGCGCCCGTCGGTTTCGACCGTGAAGGAGATGACTGCGGGCATTCCGACGGCTTGCGCCGCACGTGTTGCGCCGATCGCCTCGGCGGGGTAGGTCATCGTGGCCGCCGTGACCATGTCAGCATCCGTTTCGGCAAAGACGTCGATCTGCTCCCGATGGTACGCTTCCGCTTCCTGTTCGCTCATCATCGTTTCCGGGCTGTATCCATCGCCCTGGGGCCCGATGCAGCCGCTGATCACGGTCGGCAAGCTGGGTGACTCGACCTCCTCACGCACGCGAACGCAGAGCTCGATCGCCTGTCGGTTTGCCTCGGCGAGCGCTTCGGGCGAGTAGCCGAGCTTCCGCCCCCAATCGGGGTTTGAGCGCCAAGTAACGCTTTCGATGACAAATCCCACGCCGAGCTCGCGGGCGATGGCGACGTACCGGCGGTAATAGTCGAGCAGCATCTCGACCCCGGCATCGTCCTTGAGTAGATCAAATGAGGCGAAACAGGGCAGATCTAAACCTTCATGGAATACGAGCGTCGTCTCAAGTCCCCCATCGGTGAGGTACAAATCTCCGCCAAGCTGCGGGGGGTTTTGTCTATGTTTCGCCATTCGATTCGAAGTCCTTTCGATGTAGGGCGAAAAATCGAGACCGATGGGATCAATGATCCGTCGTCGCCAATAGGCCGCCCAACTGATCGCTCTCGACGCCCCTGAGGGCGCGGCTTCGAGCGCATCGCATGGACCATGAAGGACCGATACCGAGCGGGTGACGAACCTCTAGTGGATGGCATGTCCTAAAGAAAGCCGGATCGTTTGTTTTCACCAAAAAATCCGTTAGGCGCTAGAATTGGCCTGTCGTGGTCGGCCGAAAGATCAGCCATTACAAGATCACCGAGAAGCTCGGCGAAGGCGGCATGGGCGTCGTCTACAAGGCC